>Ga0209006_10000430_pt1 | contig 40921 bp, 43 predicted proteins | sample JacPin_JW_Ref_O2_FD_188567 | JGI IMG/M metagenome (GOLD analysis project Ga0209006, IMG submission 188567) | Forest soil microbial communities from Algoma, Ontario, Canada - Jack Pine, Ontario site 1_JW_Ref_O2 (SPAdes) (version 2) | ecosystem: Environmental > Terrestrial > Soil > Boreal... | reverse complement strand
CCGCTGGGGACGCCAGTTGCGAAATCAGCTTTTGACCGTGCGCTCGACGCGCGCCAATTGTTCCAATTCCCGCCGGCGGTCGTTTTGCTTTTCCCGGATATGCTCGGCCGCGATGAACAGGCCGCCGACCAACCCGACGGTGTTGGCGACGATCACCAGGTTGTTGGTGCCGAGCCCGGTTTGCGCGTAGCTGGTGAGCAGGCTGACCACCGTGAACGCCCCGACCAAAGCCGTGTTGCAATAGGCGACGATGCGGAAATCGGCGAACTTGGTGATCTTGTCGCAGAACAAAGCGGCCAATATTCCCGCCGCCAAGCCCTGCATCCCGCCCGAGACGCCTTCCAGGCCGACGCGCGAGAACCAGCCATGCGTGAACAGGTCGAACACGGTGTCGCCGCCGAACACCCAGCCCGAAACCAACAGGCGATAGAGATAGGCCAGGATGTGGCCGACGACTTCGCCGGGAATCAAGAACACGAACGTCAGAACGGCCGCGAGCCATGTAAGTCGGTGCTGCATGAAAATCCCCTGGCGGCCGCGACGGTAACGCGGCTATTCGGCTCGTTGGCCAGTAATAGCCTGTGCCAATCCTTTTTGCCAGCCCGTCCCGCCCGGCTTATCTCGCCGCTGCGCATTTTCGCCGATCTGCACAGCGAGCGCTTCGTGCACGGCCGGTTCGAGCCGGCCGGGTTGCAAGGACGCGTAAGCTCCGCCGTTCCTAATGCGGCATCGACGGATTGGGTGGTTGGGGCCGAGCCGGCGTTGCGGGTGGCGTCGGGGCCGTGGGCATGGGTGAGCCCGTAATCGGATTGGAGCCGTTGCCGTTGAGCCCACCCGGTACCGGGCAATCCCCGTTCATATTCCTGGCGGCTCCGCCGGGGCACGGGATGGTGGGGCTGGGGTTGGTGGGCGTGGTGTTGTAGCCGCTTTGCGCATGGCTCGGCGCCGTCAGGATTACCATCGCAACGCCGACGGCGGCGAAGAAGAGGGCCTTGGTCACGGCCGCTCGACGTTCCTTCACTTGTATCATGGCGAAATTCTCCTTTCACACAGGGGCCGCAACGGTCTCACGCCGCTTCGCGGCCTTCGAGATAACGCGACGGATCGGTATCGGGCGGCGTCACCCGCACGATCTGGCTCGGCGCGAATTTATCGCCCAGCGCCTCGAGCGCGCGCTTGACGCCCTCGACGATCGCGCGCTCGACCGTGCCGGCGCCTTGCGGCGTCGTCCAGACCATGAGATTGAGCACCATCACGCCGCCGCCGACATTGTCGACGAATACCGCCGGAGCCGGCTCGTGCCGCGCGCTCGGCGTCCGCGCGGCGACATCGAGCAGGGTCTGCCGCGCCCGGTCGAGATCGGCGGCGATCGGCACCGCAACGTTGACGGTGACCAGCCTGCCGCCATTGCGCGTGTAGTTCTTGAGCGCCGCGTTCCAGATCGCCGAATTCGGCACGAACAGAAACAGCCCGTCATAGGTGCGCAGCTCGCACACGAAGAGGCCGATCTCCTCGACCGCGCCGCTCTGGCCGCCTACCTCGATGAAATCGCCGATCTGGAACGGCCGCAGCCACAGCAGCATGATGCCGGCCGCGATATTCGACAGCGTGCCCTGCAGCGCCAAGCCGATGGCGAGGCCGGCGGCGCCGATCACCGCCAGGAGCGAGGTGGTCTGGATGCCGATTTGGCTCAACGCGCCGATTATCACGAAGATGAGCGCCGTATAGCGCACCAGCGAGATCAGGATCGGCTTGAGCGCGACGTCGACATGATGGGCGTGCGCCAGCACGCGGCGCAGCGCGCGGTCGGCCCAGCCGACCACGATAAAGCCGACGATCAGAATTGCCGCCGCCGCCAGGAAGCGCGGCAGGAACACGACCATCCAGCTCCAGGCCAGATCGGCGAAATGGGTTATGTGCTGCGCGTTAATATCCGTTTCCATCGGCTTTCCACCTACGATCGGTTCATGCGGCAGTCACGCATACAAAAGAACATCAAGGCCGAGAGAAAAAAAGAGGACGCGAGTGATCCGCGCCCTCGATTTCTTTCGGATCTTCTTACCGCAATCCGGTTACCGCCGCTATTCGAGCGGTCCTTTATCGCTCGGCGCGGTCTGCGCCGGGGCGTTGGATTGGTCCGGCGCCGGAGAAACGCCGTAGCCCTGATGGGCGGCGTTCGCATTCTGGCGGCCGCTCGGCACGGCAACCGGCGCGCCGCTCGGCGCGCTGCCGCTCCGATAGGGATTGCCCGGGCTGAAGGTCGATTTGCCCGGCGGCTGATCGAAGCCGTTGTCGGGGGACAGGAACTGGCTGCTCTGCGCCAGAGCCGGTCCCGCCAGCGATGCGGTGCAGAAGGCCGCCAGAATCATCGTTTTGAGCTTCATGGCATCGTTCCTCCTTGGCTCGATGTTGGCTTGAATCGTGAAACCCAACTGTGGCGAGAATGGGAACCCAACTGTGGCGATAAACATTGCCGGCAAGGACTCAGAATCCGCCTGGATACGGCGCGTCGGCCGGCCGCCATCCCGCCGGTCCCATTTTTGACACCGAGACGACGCAATGTCGCATGCGGGTTCGCTCTGGCCGGATCGCCGCGTCCGCCGCGCGGCTCAACCGCCGTCGCGGCGGCGTTTACATCCCACAACCTCCGGATGCATGATCGGCCTCAGGGGGTAAGGATCGCGATGGCCGATCCCTTTGCCGGTACGCTTACGGCGGGTGCCGACCTGCCGCCTTGCGACGCCCGGATCGACGCACTTTACCGCTATTGGCTCTCGATCCGCCCGTCGCCCGGCCGGTTGCCCGGCCGCAAGCAATTCAGCCCCACCGCCATACCGCAGCTGTTGCGCCTGATCTGGCTGGCCGACGTCCAGCGCGCGCCGTTGCGCTTCAAGTATCGCCTGATCGGCACCGAACATGTCGAAGCGGCGAAGTTTGATCCGACCGGCCGCTGGTATGACGAGGTTCATCCGCGTTTCGCGCAATCCTCGGCCTATGCGCAATTCGTCGCCGCCGCCGAACGCGCCGAAATCGCCTTCTATCGCGGGCCGCCGGTTTATCTGATAGACGCCAAGTTCAGGACCATCGAGCGGCTCATCCTGCCCATGGCGCAGGACGGAAGCGAGGTCGACATGCTGCTCGGCATCACCGTGCTCGACCCGAAAGGCCAACCGCCAAAGCCCGGCGCCACATCGTCGACATAATGTGCTACCATCCTGGCATGGAACCCAATCTATTGTGAGGAGTTGAGGAGCATGAGCGAAGCAAGCACAGCCAAAAGCAAGGCCAATGGAGGCAAACACGATCTCGACGCCATCCGCGACGATCTCGACGCCCTCCGGTCGGATTTCGGCGCACTGTTGAAGCACGTCAAGGGCGGCACGGTCGACGGCGTAACCGACGAAGCCAAGCGGCTCTATGGACAATTGGCGTCCCAAGGCGAGCAATCGATCGAGACGCTCACCCGCCGGGTCGAGGAAAAGCCGCTGGCGAGCGTTCTGATCTCCTTCGGCGTCGGTTTCATCCTCAGCCGCATCCTGTCGCGCTGAGCGCTGCGTGCCTTTTTTCAACGGCCTTATCCAGCTGGCGCTGGCCCTGCTGGCGCAGTTTTCCACGACCCGGCGCGTCGGCGAGCGGTTGGGGCGCGCCGCCGCCGCCGCCTTCCTGGCGCTGCTGGCGTTGGCGGCGATTTTCGCCGCCGTCGGTTGCGCCGTCGCGGCGTTGTGGCTCGCCATGATTCCTTATGCCGGACCGGTCGGCGCGCCGCTCGTCGCCGCCGGCGCCTTGCTGGCCGCGGGCCTGATCCTGCTGCTGGCCGGCCGTCTGGTGATGCGGGTCAAGCCCAGGCCGCCGCGCTCCTCTTTTTTCAGCGCACTGCAGGCCGGCGATATCGAAAGGCTGGTGCGCGAGCACAAGGAAACCCTGCTGTGGCTGATACTCGCCCTCGGCTTGGTGCTCGGCAGCGGCAAGTCCGAGAAAAAATCCAAGGATAAATAATTCCGTCTCGGATTCCGCCGCCGCGCGCGCCGGTCCGGCTTTCAAATAATTCATGCGCGACGCCGGATCATCGTCCGGGCGGCGGCATTTCGCCACAATCTCCTGCGAGGCTTGCCGCGGCAAATGGCATTGCGGGAGGCTCGCCATGCACGGACACGCAACCCACGATCACATCATCCGTTCGACCAACCGGCCGATTACGGAATCGCTGCACCCTTATGTCTACGCCGCCACCCTCGCATTGGCCCTGCTGCTGGTGGTTTCGGCCTGGGGTTTCGCCGGCGATGATGCCGGACTGACGCTGGCGGTGGTTTCGGTTTTCGTCTTCATCGCCGCGGCCTTGCCGGTCATTCTGTGGCGTATCTGGCATAACCACCATGCGCGGAACGGGGCACGGTTCGAACCCTTCGCCGACTGGGCCGAGAGTGAATTCGTCGTCTGGCAGGGCCATCTCAAGGGCAGGGATGCGGCGGTGCTGGTTCTGCTGCCGATCGCCGCCGTGGCCTGCGGTATGACCATCTTCGCCGCGCTCGCGCATTTCTTCGCCGTCGCGACAGGCTAGTCCGTCGTCGCGACTTAGACCGCCGCGAAAAACCGCGTGACCGCGGCTATCGTCGCCGCCGGGTCGATGGCGCCGATGCAATGCGGCGCGGCCGCCTCGCAGGTGGCGGAGCAGGGCGCGAGCGCGGTCTCAGGCTGGATCACCAGCGCGCGGCCCGGTTTCGCCCAGGGCCGGAAACGCAGCGGCGAATGGAAATGCGCCCGGTCGCCGGTCTTGGGATGGCAGGAGAACACCACCGCCGGAACATCCAGCGCGGCGGCGATATGCCCGGCGGCCGAACACATCGAGATCGCTCCGGCCGATAGCCCGATCAGCGCCGCCGCCTCGGGCAAGGTCAGATCGCCGCAAAGATTGGACGCGCGCCCGGCAAGATTGGCCTTCAATTCCTCGCCCATGCCGCGCTGCGCCGCGTTGCCGAGAATGACGATGCCGGCGCCGATTTCTTCCGCCGCCGCCGCGGCAATCGGCGCCAGCAGGCCCGCGGGCAGTTCCTTGGCCGGATAGGAAGAACCGGGCGCCACCGCCAGTATTTTACCAAAGCCCAATTCCGTCTTGGCGGTTTCGGCGCGCAACGCGGCGTTCTCGCACGCGCGCGCGGGCAGCGGCAACTCGAGCGCATCGCCGTCGGGCCGCCCGCCGATGAATGCGAGCAGCGCCAGATTGTGCTCGACCTCGTGCGCGGCGGGATCCCGTTTCAACACATCGGTATAGAATTGCCGGTCGAAGCCGGCGTTGCGCGCCGCCTTCAGCGGCGTCGAATTCTCGGAAAACCCCGCGACGCGTTTAGCGCCGCTGTCGCGCGCAAAATGCGCCGCGGCGTAACGGTCGAAATCGAGCCGCGGCACCACCGCCAGGTCGAAGCGACGCTGCTGCACGTCCTCGGCGAAGGCGAGCCAGTCCGCGCGCGCCGCCGCGCCGAGCGCGAGCTTGCCCGCCTTGCGGTCGAGCTCCATCGTCACCAGGCGGTCGGCGTTGGGGTTGGCCGCGGCCAACCCCGATAGCAGCGGCGACACCGCCAGCGTGATCTCGGCCACGGGCGCGGAACGGCGCAGGCCGCGCAGGAACGGCGTCGCCAGGATGAAATCGCCGATCTCATCCGGCTTGACCACCAGGATATGCGCGGCATGGGCAAGGTCGAAATCGCGCGGCGGCACCGGGGCCGGCCTCCATCCGGCGCGCGATTATTGCAGCTAGCGGATAAAAAATCGCCCCGCCCGGGGGGATCGGGCGGGGCGAGGGCCGTCCTCTGTCATCCGGTTCAGCGGATATGAATCGGGAAGACGAAGTCGAGGACCGGCGGAACCGCATAGACCGGCGCCGGGGGAGGCGGCGCGTAGCCATACGGGCCATAGCCGTAACCGTATGGATCCACCGACACGACCGGGGCGAAGAAGCCGCCGTGCCAGCGGTGATCGCGGAAATCACGGTGATCGCGGAATTCCTGCCGGGCGGGGCCATGGTGCCAGTCGGCGGCCAGCGCCGGGGCGGCCAGGGCTCCGGCCGAGGTCGCGGCCACCGCCGCGGCCAGGGCAAGATTGCGCAGCTTGCGCGTGAAACCGGAAGTTTGGGTCTTGGTCATGATGGCTCTCCTTTTTGAGCCTGTCCCGGTCCCTTGACCGGGGCTTCTGGTAATTCATAAGCTAGCTTATGATCTTCCATCCCCCGGCGCGCGGATTACAAAAAGCTCATCCCGGACACGGTTTCGCCTTGATTGCCGCGCTTTCCGGCCGGGCTTCCGGTCTGCCATAGTCGCCGCCCCGAAGGGCGTCCGGGCGTCGATTCGGACCCGAGGGAGAGGCGGGCATGGCTGAGAGCTTGATCGAGACCTATCGCGGCGACGTCGAGGCCTGGGAATGCGACGTCTTCAGCCACATGAACATCGCTTTTTATGGCGAGCGCTTCGGCGACGCGGCGGCGAGCCTACTGCACCGTTTCGTTCCCGGGCGCGCCTGGCGCACGGTCAGCCTGTTCACCCGTTATCTCAAGGAATTGCGCGCCGGTGAATCGATCTCCATCCGCAGCGCCGTGATCGGCACGGGCGCGGGGGCCAAGGGCGAGAAACTGGTCCGCATCGGCCACGAAATGATGAGGAGCGACGGCACCGTCACCACCCAGGCCGAACACGCGCTGGCGCCGCGCGACTTCACCATGCGCGGCGGAATGAAATCGAAGCTCGAAACATCCGCCGCACACTGGCCGGCCGAGGGCTTCGCCGCGCTGTCCCTGCCGGCGGCGCATGGCGCGACGCCCACCATGCGCGACCGGGTGAAGAGCTGGGAACTCGACGAACGCGGCCAGCTCTCGCTGTTCGGCCATGTGCGGCGCTGCTCCACCGCCTCGTCGCATCTGCTGATGGCGCTGGGCATGACCGGCGATTACATCCACAAGGAGAAGCGCGGCTTCTCGACTTTCGAGACGCGTCTGGCCTTGTCGGCATGGCAGCCGGGGGCGGGGATGGAGATATCCGGCAGCAGCGGCCTGCTCGAGATCGGCAAATCTTCGGTCAAGATGGTGCACGATCTGGTCGCGGTGCAGGGCGGCGAGCGCATCGCGCGTTGCTATCAGGCCGGCGTTCATTTCGATCTCGAGAAACGCCGCTCAACCCCCATTCCCGACGAGCTCCGCGCCAAGGCGGCGGCGCTGGTGATGGCGCGATGATGCCGCGTCTTGCGCACGTTGTGGCGCTGACACTGCTGGCGGCCGTGCCCGCACGGGCGCAGGATCAGCCGCAGCCGCAACCGGCGCAACCGCCGGATCAGTCGCAGTCTCAGCCGCAACCGGCGCCATCGCCCGATCAGTCGCAAACGCAGCCGCAACCGGCGCCGGATCAGAATCCGCCGCCGCCCGAGGCCGAGATGCCGGACGCTGCGGGCTTTCCCGCCTTCATCCAGAATTTCCGCCAGGACGCACTGGCCCAAGGCATCTCGCCCGCGACGCTCGACCGCACTCTGACCACCGCCAGGTTCCTGCCGCATGTCATCGAGCTCGACCGCCGCCAGCCCGAGCTGACGCTCACTTTCCAGGATTACATCGACCGGGTGGTGACGCCCGATCGGATCGACACCGGCCGCGCCAAGCTGATCGAGAACAAGCCGTTGCTCGACCGGGTGTCGGCACGCTACGGCGTGCAGCCCCAATACATCGTCGCGTTGTGGGGCATCGAGACCAATTTCGGCCATTCCACCGGCGGCTATTCGGTGATCTCGTCGCTAGCGACGCTGGCCTATGAAGGCCGGCGTGCCGCTTTCTTCCGCAAGGAGCTAATCAACGCTTTGATCATGGTCGACCAGAAGCACGTCGATCCGCGCGACATGACCGGCTCCTGGGCCGGAGCGATGGGCGAAAGCCAGTTCATGCCGTCGAGCTTCCTGGCCTATGCGGTGAGCTGGAAGGGCGGCGCCGCGCCCGACATCTGGCACAAGCGCGAGGACGTGTTCGCGTCGATCGCCAATTATCTGGCGCAAGCCGGCTGGCACGGCGATCAGGACTGGGGCATGGCGGTGACCTTGCCGGCGAATTTCGACGCGTCGCTGGTCGGGCTGAGCCAGAAGAAGCCGCTCAACGACTGGGCGGCGATGGGATTGATGCAGTCGAGCGGGGCGGCGCTGCCCGACCTGCCGCTGAGCGCGGCGCTGATCGAACCGGCGGGCGCCGACGGCCCTGCCTTCCTGGTGTTCGATAATTTTCGCGCCATCCTGAAGTGGAACAACTCGAGCTTCTTCGCCACCGCCGTCGGATACCTTGCGGACGGCATCGATTGACACTACAGTCGCCCGACATTTCGCCCCTTATCGCGATCCCCGCCCGGACGATGTTCAACCGTTTTGCTCCTGTCCTCGGCCTCGTCGGTCTGGCCTTGGCGCTGGCCGGCTGCTCGGGAAGTCCGGGGGGTTCCGGACCCGCGCCCAACGGCCAGGGCTATTACAAAATCGGCAACCCGTACCAGATCGACGGCGCCTGGTATTACCCGAACATCGATTGGAGCTACGACGAGACCGGCATCGCCTCGTGGTACGGTTCGCCCTTCCACGGCAAATACACCGCCAACGGCGAGCTCTACGACATGAACGCCGTGACCGGCGCGCACCGCACCTTGCCGATACCCAGCATCGTGCAGGTGACCAATCTCGACAACGGCCGCTCCATCCAGGTGCGCATCAACGATCGCGGCCCTTATGCGCGCGGACGGATCATCGACGTGTCCCGCCGCGCGGCGCAGTTGCTGGGATTCGAAAACATCGGCACCGCCAAGGTGCGCGTGCAGATCCTGGTTCAGGAAACCATGCAGGCCCAGAGCCTGGCGCAGGGCAATGGCGGCCCCGACCTGGCCGCGGCGCCGCTGATCGCGCTGCCGGTGACCAAGGTGAGAACGGAATCGCTCATGCCGCCGGCGCAAAACGGCGACGCCGCCGCCAAGCCGCCGCTCGCCGACGAGACCCGTCCGGCGCAACAGCTCGCGCTCGCCCCGCCGGCCGCCGCGGCGCCACCCGCCGCGCCCTCCAACGCCGCGGTCGCGACCTTGCCGGTCGCAGCGACGCACATGTATATCCAGGCCGGGGCTTTCGGCAGCGCCGACAACGCCGCGCGTCTCAAGCAGCGGCTCGACGGCATCGGCAACGTCCAGGTGACCAGCGCCAAGGTCAACGGCATGCAGATCTATCGCGTGCGGCTGGGCCCGATCGACAATGTCGACGAGGCCGACAGTCTGCTGAACAAGGTCATCAACAGCGGCGCGAGCGACGCCAAGATCGTGGTCGATTGAGGCGGATGCCTGGCCTATCATCACGGTCCGTGACGAAACAAAGAGCAAGACGATGAATTTCATTTCTTCCCGCCTGATCGCCCTGTCCCTGCTGCTTGCGGGCGCGGTTCCGGCTTGGGCCGCGCCGCCGACCATCGACACCACGGCGCGCAACGCCTTCATCGTCGATTTCGACACCGGCGCGGTGCTCTTGGACAAGGGCGCGGACCAGCGCATGCCGCCCGCTTCGATGAGCAAGATGATGGCGGAATACGTCGTGTTCGATTTCCTCAAGAGCGGCAAGGCGACGCTCGACGACATGCTGCCGGTGAGCGAAACAGCGTGGAAGACCGGCGGCTCGAAGATGTTCGTGCCGCTCGGCCAGAAGGTGCGGCTGGAAGATCTGCTGCGCGGCATGATCATCCAATCGGGCAACGACGCCTGCGTCGTGCTGGCCGAGGGGCTCGCCGGCAGCGAGGCCGCCTTCGTCGAGCTGATGAACCAAAAGGCGCGCGATCTGGGCATGACCGGCAGCCACTTCGCCAACGTCAACGGCTTGCCCGATCCGGACGAGTACATGACCGCGCGCGACCTCGCCACGCTGGCGCGGCATCTGATCGCCGATTTCCCGGAATACTACCATTACGATTCCGAGAAGGATTTCACCTATAACGGCATCAAGCAGGGCAACCGCAACCCGCTCCTTTACGAGGACATCGGCGCCGACGGCCTCAAGACCGGGCACACCGACGAAGCCGGATATTGCCTCACCGCCTCGGTCATTCGCGCCGGGCGGCGCATCATCGTGGTGCTGGCCGGCATGAACACCATGAAGGAGCGCGGCAGCGAGGGCGACAAGCTGATCGAATGGGCCTACCGCGTCTTCAACGACTATCACTTGGTGAAGGCGGGCGACGTGCTGGACCAGGCGCCGGTGTGGATGGGCGAGGTGGGCCAGGTGCCGGTGACGGTACGGCAGGACGTGACCGTGACATTGCCGCGCGCCTCGCGCGACGCCATGCAGGTCAAGGCGGTCTATGACGGGCCGGCGAAGGCGCCGGTGGCGCAAGGCCAGACCGTGGGCAGCCTGGTGATTTCCGCACCCGACGTGCCGACCGTCCAAGTGCCGCTGGTCGCATCGCAGCCGGTGGCCCCGCTCAGCGCGTTCGGCCGCATGGCGGCCGCCGCCGGCTATCTCGTCTTCGGAAAACGCAACTGAACGCCGGCAAAGCCGAACGCGGCCGTTTCATCACCTTCGAAGGCGGCGAGGGCGCCGGCAAATCGACCCAGGCGCGGCTTTTGGCCGAAGCGCTCGGCCAGACCGGCATCAAGACCGTGGTGACGCGCGAACCCGGCGGCTCGCCCGGCGCCGAGGATATCCGCAAGCTGCTGCTCGCCGGCGACACCGCGCGCTGGGACGCCGAGACCGAGGCGCTGCTGATGATGGCGGCGCGGCGCGACCATCTCGTTCGAACCATCCGTCCCGCCCTGGCATCGGGACAGTGGGTGGTCTGCGACCGCTTCATGGATTCGACCGAGGCCTATCAGGGCTTCGGCGGCGGCATTCCGCGCGAACGCATCCGCGAGCTCTATCGCCTGATCGCCGGGGATTTCACGCCCGATTTGACCTTGATCCTCGATCTGCCGGTCGAGCTCGGCCTGAAGCGCGCCCAAACCCATACGCGTTTCGAGCGCATGGGGCTCGATTTCCACGAGCGCATGCGCTCGGGATTCCTCGACATCGCCCAGCGCGAACAGAAACGCTGCGTCGTCATCGACGCGCGGGAAGATCTCGCCGCGGTCGCGCTGGCGGTCAAGGCGGCGGTGCGCGAGCGGCTTCAAGCCGCGCTTTGATATAAGATGGCGGCATGAGCGAAGAGGATTTCGAGCAACCGGACGGCGCGGGCGATGAGCCGGAGCTGCCGCCGCCGCGCGAGAACGCCGAGCTCGTCGGCCACGGCGCCGCGGAATCGCTGCTGTTATCGGCCTATAATTCGGGCCGCTTGCCCCATGCGTGGCTGATCGCCGGGCCCAAGGGGGTCGGCAAGGCGACGCTGGCCTACCGTTTCGCCCGCTTTCTCTTGGCCGAGCCGCCCGCCGGCGGGCTGTTCGGAGCGCCGCCCAAAGCCGATTCGTTGGCGGTCGCGGCCGATCATCCGGTGTTCCGCCTGGTGGCCTCGGGCGGCCATCCCGATCTTTTGGCGGTGGAGCGCGGCTGGGACATCAAGCGCAAGCGGCTCCGCAGCGAAATCGTGGTCGAAGACACCCGCGCCATCGCCGCATTCCTGCATCTGACCTCCGCCCAGGGCGGCTGGCGGGTGGTGATCGTCGATGGCGCCAATGACATGAACCGTAATGCCGCCAATGCCTTGCTGAAGGTTCTTGAGGAGCCCCCCAAGCGCGCGGTGTTGCTCTTGACCAGCGAAAGCCCGGGGCGGCTGTTGCCGACCATCCGCTCGCGTTGCCGCATGCTTCACTTGAAAAAAATTCCGGAGACTATTGTTTCTGAAGCAATCATGCGCCAAAGCCCCGATCTAACGCCGGCCGATGCGCTGGCGCTCGCCCAGCTCGCCGAAGGCAGCATCGGCCGTGCCTTGATCCTGGCGGCGATGGACGGCCTTTCCATCCACCGCGACATGTACCGGATTTTGGCCGAAATCCCCAAGATCGACACCGAATCGCTCTACGGCTTCGCCGAAAGGCTGGCGCGCGGCGAGGGCCAGGGTTTCCGCCTGCTGGCCGAGCTTTTGCCTGCGGCGCTGACGCGCATGATCGAATTGGCCCTGGGGCAGGGCGCCGGCACCCCGCCGGCCGAGCGCGAAACCCTGGCGCGGCTGGCGGCGCGGCGCGGCCTCGACCAATGGGTGGAGGTTTGGCGGAAAATCTGCCATCTCTTCGCGGCGGCGGAGGGCATCGAGCTCGACCGCAAGCAGGTCGTGGTCAGCGCCTTCTTCGCGCTCGAAGAGGCGGTACGCTGAACCCATTCCGCTCGAGGATTTGACACCATGACCGGCGGCAAGCCGTTCTACATCACCACGCCGATTTACTACGTCAATGATTCGCCGCATCTGGGCCATGCCTATACCTCGGTGGCGTGCGACGCCTTGGCGCGGTTCATGCGGCTCGACGGCCGCAATGTCATGTTCCTCACCGGCACCGACGAGCACGGCCAGAAGGTGGCGAAATCGGCGCGCGATGCGGGATTGGCGCCGCAGGAATTCTGCGACCGCGTGTCGCAGAATTTCCGCGCCATGACCAAGCTGATGGGCATTTCCAACGACCAGTTCATCCGCACCACCGAAGAACGCCACGTCAAGGCGTGCCAGGCGCTGTGGCGGGAGTTGGAAAAACGCGGCGAGATCTATCTCGGCCGTTTCAAGGGCTGGTATTCGGTGCGCGACGAGGCGTTCTACGAAGAGAGCGAATTGGTCGGCGGCAAGGCGCCGACCGGCGCCGAGGTCGAATGGGTCGAAGAGGAGAATTACTTCTTCAAGTTGTCCGCCTGGCAGGACAGGCTGTTGGCCTATTACGAGACGCATCCCGATTTCATCGCGCCCAAATCCCGCCGCAATGAGGTGGTGAGCTTCGTCAAGGGCGGGTTGAAGGATCTCTCGGTTTCGCGCACCAGCTTCGATTGGGGCGTGCCGGTGCCGGGCAACCCGAAGCACGTGATGTATGTCTGGCTCGATGCGCTGACCAATTACCTGACGGCGGTCGGCTATCCCGACACCAACGCCGCCGCCTACAAGACCTTTTGGCCCGCTGACATCCACGTGGTGGGCAAGGATATCGTGCGTTTCCACTGCGTCTATTGGCCGGCCTTTCTCATGGCCGCCGGTCTCGATGTGCCCAAGCGGGTTTTCGCCCATGGCTGGTGGACGGTCGAAGGCCAGAAGATGTCCAAGTCGCTCGGCAATTTCATCGCGCCCCAGCAGCTGGTCGAGCAATACGGCGTCGACGCAGTGCGCTATTTCATGCTGCGCGAGCTGCCGTTCGGCGCCGACGGGGATTTCTCGCGCCGCGCCGTGGTCGGCCGCATCAACGGCGACCTCGCCAACGATTTCGGCAATCTGGCCCAGCGCGTGTTGTCGATGGTCCAGAGCTATTGCGGCGGCAAGCTTCCGGAACCCGGCGCGTTCAAGGCGGCGGATGAGAATCTTCTGGCATCCGCGCGCGGCCTGCTGACGAAGCTGCGGATGGAGATGGCCGAGCCCGCCTTTCACCGCGCGCTCGAAACCATCTGGCAGGTGGTGGGCGCCGCCAACCGATATGTCGACGAGCAGGCGCCCTGGGCGCTGCGCAAGACCGACACGGCGCGGCTGGGAACCGTGCTCTATACGCTGGCGGAAACCATCCGGCACCTCGCCATCCTGGCGCAGCCCTTCGTGCCGGAAGCGGCGGCGAAACTTCTCGATCAGCTCTCGCTGCCGCCCGACCGGCGCGATTTCTCCGCGCTGGCGGCGGCGCTGATCCCCGGCACCGTCCTGCCCAAGCCCGCGGGAATCTTTCCGCGTTACGTGGAAGCGGCTGCGGCGGGCGAGGCGGCGACATGAAACGCGCGCTGGCGGTGCTGGTCCTCGTGCTCTGCGCCGGCGCCGCGCGCGCCGACGCGCTCACCGACATCGACGCCGCGATCTCCGCCGCCCGGGCGCGGGATTTCGGCGAGGCCATCCGGCTCTACACCAGCGCGCTCGCCACCCAGAATTTGAAACCCTTCAACCAGTCGGTCGCCTATGACGGGCGCGGCTCGGCCTATTATCAGGAGGGGCGCCTGGATCAGGCGATCGCCGATTATACCGCCGCTCTCAAGCTTCAACCCGATTGCAGCCGTTGCCTCAACGACCGCGGCCTGGCCTATGACCGGAAGTGGCAGCTCGACGATGCGGTCGCCGATTTCACCGACGCCATACGCCTCGATCCCGGCGAATTCGACGGCTATTTCAACCGCGGCAACGCCTATTACAGCAAGAACGATTTCGATCATGCGGTGGAAGATTACACCGCCGCCATCGCCATCAAGGCCGATTGCGCGGCGTGTTATCGCAACCGCGGCGTGGCCTATCAGAAACTGGGCCAGCTCGACAACGCCAACGAGGACCTCAATACCGCCGATCAGATGCGGCATTGAAGCCGCCAGCGCGCTCTCGCCGCCGGCCGCGAAACATGGCATGATGGCCGGTCATGGCGATCGACAAGGTTAGCTTTCCATTAAGCGAACGCGCGCGGCGTGAGCGCGAGCGCCGCGAGGACGAGCGGCGCTTCACCGCCAGCCTCGCCGGGCTGGCCGCCGCGCTGCTGCTGGGCGTCATCGGCCTCTATGTGATGGAAGGCCTGGCCGCGACCTCGAAGCTCGAGGATTGCCTGTTGCAGGGCCGCCTGAATTGCGAACGAATCGACACGCCGTCGGTGGAGGATGACGAATAGCCGGCGCCGGGCGAAACGCGAATAAAAAAGGGGAGGGGGAATGTACCGGTCAGTTTGGATCTTGGCGGCGCTTGCTTGCCTTGCGCTTGCCGCGCCCGCCTGGGCGCAGAGCCGCGACGACAACTGGAAGCATTGCGTCGACGACGACCCCGATCTTTCGATCGGCGGCTGCACCGCCTTGATCCAGTCGGGCCAGGAGACGACCACCAATCTCGCCATCATATTCACCAACCGCTGCATCGCCTATCACAACAAGGGCGACAACGAGCACGCGATGCAGGATTGCGACCAGGCGATCCGGCTCAAATCCGATTACCAAAGCGCGTTCAGCGAACGCGGCGTCATCGCCTATGACAGGGGCGATTACGACCAGTCGATCAAGGATCTCAACATGGCCATCCAGCTGAAGCCGGATGACGCCATCGCCTTCAACAACCGGGGCAACGCCTATTCGAGCAAGGGTCAGCACGATCTGGCGATCGACGACTACAACCAGGCCTTACAGCTCAAGCCGGACTACGCCACGGCCTTCAACAACCGCGGCGACGAATACCGCATCATCGGCCAATATGACCACGCCATCGCGGATCTCGATCAGGCGATCAGGCTGAGGCCGGATTATCCGCTGGCGTTCAGCAACCGCGGCCTGGCCTATTTCGACCAGAACGACGACGACCACGCCATCGAAGATTACAGCCAGGCGATCGCGCTCAAATCCGATTATGCCGACGCCTATTACGGGCGCGCCCGCGCCTATGCCGGCAAGGAACAATACGACAAGGCGATCGCGGATCTGGACCAGGCGATCCAGCTCGACCCGACCGATGCGGCAGCCTTGAACAGCCGCTGCTGGTACAAGGCGGTCACCGGCCAGCTGCAACCGGCGCTGGCCGATTGCATGGAATCCCTGCGGCTCCGGCCCGGCGACGGGCCCACGCTCGACAGCCGCGGCTTCGTCAACCTCAAGCTGAAGAACGCCGACGCGGCGATCGCCGATTACGACGCGGCGCTGAACGCCGATCCGAAACTGGTCTATTCGCTCTACGGCCGCGGATTGGCCAAGCACCTGAAAGGCGACAAGGCCGGCGGCGACGCCGATATGGCGGCGGCCGTGCAAGCCATGCCCGATATCGCCGATCAATTCGCCAAGCTGGGCGTGAAGGATGAGGTGAGCGGCTCCTACGGCACCCCAATCCTGATCGCCGCCGGAATAGGCGTGCTCGCCGTCATCGGCTTTGTCGGCTACTACCTCGGGCGGCGGCGTTCCCCGCCGCCGGCGGCAGCCGGTTAAAACCAAATCCACCGGTCGACAAAGGGCGCGGCCTGCTGCCATGCTGGGCGGTGATCCCGGGCCCGCCGAAGGGCCGTGACATCGGGCGGAAGAATTGTATCTGGTCGACAGCCATTGCCATCTCGATTACGCGCCGGACGCGGAGCGCCAGGATATCGTCGCCCGCGCGCGCCGCGCCGGCGTCGCCACCCTGGTCACGATCTGCACCAAGCTCGCCGAATTTCCGCAGGTGCGCGCGATCGCCGAAACCGACCCCGATATCTGGTGCTCGGTCGGAACCCATCCGCATGAAGCGGCGGCGGAGAAGGGGGCGGACGCCGACGCGATCGCCCGCCTGACCGGCCACCCCAAGGTGATCGGCATCGGCGAAACCGGGCTCGACTTCCACTACAACCACAGCCCGCGTGAAGACCAAGAGGCCGCGTTCCGCAGCCATGCGCGCGCGGCGCGCGTTGCCGGGCTGCCGCTCATCGTGCACAGCCGCGACGCCGACGCCGAGACGGTGGCCGTCCTGGAAGAGGAAAAACCGCCTTCCGGCGTGATCCACTGCTTTTCCACCGGGCGCCTGCTGGCGGAGCGGGCGCTCGAGCTCGGATTCCATATCTCGCTGTCCGGCATAATCACCTTCAAGAACGCCGACGAGCTCCGCGCCATCGCCCGTGACATCCCGTTGGACCGGCTGCTGGTCGAGACCGACGCGCCTTATCTCGCGCCGATGCCGCTGCGCGGCAAGACCAACGAGCCGGCCTTCCTGGTCCACACCGCCGAATTCGTCGCCGGGTTGAAAGGCGTGTCGCCGCAGGAACTGGCCAAGCGGACTAGCGCGAACTTCTTCCGCCTGTTCGCCAAGGCAAGGCCGCCCGCCATTCCGTCATGAAGGTCACCATTCTCGGCTGCGGGCCGTCCTGGGGCGTGCCGCTGATCGGCGGCGATTGGGGCGCCTGCGATCCCGCCAATCCCAAAAACCGGCGCCGCCGCGCCTCGATTCTGGTCGAGGATCGGGGCAAAACCATCCTGGTCGATACCTCGCCGGACATGCGCGAGCAGCTGCTGGATGCGGGTTTGAAGCGGCTCGATGCCGTGCTGTTCACCCACGCCCATGCCGATCATCTTCACGGCATCGACGATTTGCGCTCGATCAACCGGCTGATGCGGGCCGAAATCCCGGTCTATGCCACGCGCCGCACCCTCGACGACATCGAACGCCGATTCGGCTATGTGTTCGCACCCGTCAAGCCCGGGCTCGGAACGGTCTATTACAAGCCGCTCTTGAGGCCCGAGGCGATTTCCGGACCCTTTGACGCCGCCGGCATCGGCGTCACGCCGTTTGCCCAGAACCACGGCTTTTCCGAAACCACCGGTTTCCGCTTCGGCCGATTCGCCTATTCGACCGACGTGATCGAGCTCGACGAGGCCGCGTTCGCGGCGCTCGCCGGGGTCGAGGTCTGGGCGGTCGATTGCATCCGCCGCCAGCCGCATGTAACCCACAGCCATCTGGAAAAGACCCTGAGCTGGATCGCGCGGGTCAAGCCGCGGCGCGCGGTGCTGACCCATATGGACGAGTCGCTCGACTACGAGTCCCTGCGCCGCGAGCTGCCCGCGGGCGTCGAGCCGGGTTTTGACGGCATGGTGCTGGAGGTACCGTAAGATATGAAGATCCTAGATAAAGCCATTGCTCTACCTGATCGTTCTATTATTTCTCATAATATACATTATGCGATATATGGACTGAGAGGGAGAACCGCATGAACGGCCCGGACATGACCCGCCTGCTCGACATCATGGCGCGCCTGCGCGACCCCCAAACCGGCTGTCCATGGGACCGCGAACAGAGCTTCGCCTCGATCGCGCCTTACGCCATCGAGGAAGCATACGAGGTCGCCGAGGCGGCCGAGCGCGGCGACGCGCCGGCGCTGCGCGACGAGCTGGGCGATCTCCTCCTCCAGGTGGTGTTCCACGCCCGCATCGCCGAGGAAGCCGGCCTATTCGCCTTCGCCGACGTCGTCGGCGCGGTCTCCGACAAGATGGTGAAACGCCACCCGCATGTGTTCGGCGGCGCCGTGATCGCCGGAGCCGCGGCGCAAAGCCTGGCCTGGGAGGAACAAAAGGCGCAGGAGCGCCGCGCCAAGGCCGCAGCCTCGGGCCGCAAGCCCGGCGCGCTCGACGGCGTGGGCGTATCCCTGCCCGCGCTTTGCCGCGCCGAAAAGCTGCAAAAGCGCGCCGCGCGCGTGGGATTCGATTGGCCCGAAACCGCGCCCGTATTCGACAAGATCGCCGAGGAAATCGCGGAACTTAAAGCTGAAATGGCGCAAAACGCGCCGCCGGAACGGATCGAGGACGAGCTCGGCGATCTGCTCTTCGCCGTGGTCAACCTGGCGCGCCGGCTCAAGGCCGACCCCGAACAGGCGTTGCGCGGCGCCTGCCGCAAGTTCGAGCGCCGATTCGGAGCGATCGAATCGGCCCTGGCCGCGCGCGGCCGCGATATCGCAGACTGCTCCCTGGCCGAGATGGAATCGGAATGGCAGAAAGTTAAGGCTTTAGAATAAAGACTTTATCAGGCCTTCATGAGAATTTGCATGAGGCTTGACGAATCCCATCTTCCGCCGCCGCGCTCCTGGACCCGCGCATAGAACTGGTCGACCAGCGCGGTTACCGGCAGCGCCGATTTGTTGCGCCGGGCCTCGCCGAGGCAGATCGCCAGATCCTTGCGCATCCAATCGACCGCGAAGCCGAATTCGAATTTGCCGTCGATCATGGTGCCGGCCCGGTTTTCCATCTGCCAGGATTGCGCCGCGCCCTTTGAGATCACTTCGACAGCTTTCTTCGCGTCGAGCCCGGCGCGCATCGCGAAATTCAGCCCCTCGGCCAGGCCCTGCACCAGCCCGGCGATGCAGATCTGGTTCACCATCTTGGTGAGCTGACCGCTGCCCGGCGGCCCCATCAGCGTCACCGCGCGGCCGTAATGCGCCATCACCGGCTCGGCCTTTTTGAAAACCGCCTCCTCGCCGCCGACCATGATGGTGAGCTTGCCGTTCTCCGCCCCGGCCTGACCGCCCGAGACCGGCGCGTCGAGAAACCCCACGCCCTTCTCCTTCGCCTGGGTGAAAATCTCGCGCGCCGCCTCGGCCGAGGCGGTGGTGTGGTCGGCCAGGATCGCGCCCTTGCCCATGCCCGAGAGCGCGCCCTTGGGGCCGAGCGCCACTTCGCGCAGATCGTGGTCGTTGCCGACGCACAGGAACACGATCTCGGCGCCCGCAGCCGCCTCTTGCGGCGAAGGCTTCGCCGCGCCGCCATGTGCTTTCGTCCAGGCTTGGGCCTTGGCGGCCGTCCGGTTATAGACCGTGACCTGGTGCCCCGCCTTGGCGAGATGTCCCGCCATCGGATAGCCCATCACGCCCAATCCCAGAAATGCGAGTTTCATTGCAACCCTCCCTCGATTTTTAATGGCTGATGCGCCGGCCGCGGAAACGGCCGAGATCGGCTTCGCTGAGCTTCACCTCGAGATGCGCCATGCTGTCGTCGTCCTTGCGGCTCATCACCGCGCCGCGGTTATAGAGCCAGGCGATCGCGGCGCCATCGCTCAAGGGCACGTCGAGCTTGAGCCGCTGCCGCCCGACATCGAGCCGCGTATCGAGCAAGTCCAACAATGCGTCGCACCCCTCCCCGCTCACCGCCGAGATCGGCACCGCGTCGCGATTGCGCCGCGTCTGGTTCGCCAGCACGGCGCGCTCGGCCTTGGGCAAAAGGTCGATCTTGTTGAGCGCCTCGATCATGCCGCCTTCAATCCGTTCACCCAATCCCAGATCGGCCAGCACGGCGAGCACGTCCTCGCGCTGCGCCTCGCTGTCGGGATGATGGATGTCGCGCACATGGACGATCAGATCGGATTCCGCGACCTCTTCGAGCGTCGCCCGGAATGCGGCAACCAGCGTCGTCGGCAAATCGGAGATGAAACCCACCGTGTCGGACAGGATGGCCGGCCGGCCCGAAGGCAAAGCGAGCCGGCGCATGGTCGGGTCGAGCGTCTCGAACAGCCGGGCGGCGGAGGAAACCTTGGCGCGCGTCAGGCGGTTGAACAGGGTCGACTTTCCGGCATTGGTGTAGCCCACCAGCGCCACCACCGGATAAGGCACGCGCTTGCGCGCGCCGCGGTGAAGCTCGCGCCGGCGCTTGACCGCCGACAAGTCCTTCTTGAGCGTAACGATGCGGTCGGTGATGAGACGGCGGTCGATCTCGAGCTGGCTTTCGCCCGGACCGCCGACGAAGCCGAAACCGCCACGTTGCCGCTCCAGGTGGGTCCAGGAACGCACCAGCCGCGAGCGCTGGTAATTGAGCGCCGCCAGCTCGACCTGCAGCCGCCCTTCATGGGTGCGGGCGCGCGCGCCGAAGATCTCCAGGATCAACCCGGTGCGATCAATCACCTTGCATTTCCAGGCGCGCTCGAGATTGCGCTGTTGCACCGGCGACACCGCGGCGTCGATCACCGCCACGCCGATATTCTTTTCGGCGATGACGCGGCCGAGAGTCTCGACCGTGCCCGACGGCAGCAACGTCGCGGGAGACCACGACGAGACGCGCGCGATATCGGCATGAACGATCTCGAGCGATATCGCCAGCGCCAACCCGATCGCCTCTTCCAGCCGGGCTTCGGGGGAACGCCCGCTTCCACGGGCGCGCACCGCCATGCGCCGCAGGACCGGATGAACCACCAGACAGCGGCCGACGGAAGCCCTGTCACCGCGCTCGTCAGCCGTCATTCCCTCAAGCTTCTTCGCCCTCTTTATCGGGCTCGAACAGCTGGATCGGCGCCGCCGGCATCACCGTCGAGATCGCGTGCTTGTACACCAGCTGCGAATGCGCGTCGCGGCGCAACAGCACGCAGAAATTGTCGAACCAGGTGATGATGCCTTGCAGCTTGACGCCGTTGACCAGGAACACGGTTACCGGGGTCTTGTTCTTGCGAACGTTGTTGAGAAAGACATCCTGTACGTTTTGTGACTTCTCCGACATGGGGGTTGCCCTCCTTCTTGCCGTTTTGCGTCGGTTGGAGCCTCCAAGGGCTCGGGATCATTGATAGCAAAATCGGGGCCTGAGGGAAATCACAAGCTCAGGAGAAATTGCCGCAGCGAATCGCAGCCCGGAAAACGCAGGTCGGGCGGGAACTTAGCGAGATCCTCGGCGCTGCCGTGGGGCTCGCCCAGCAGCACGCCGGTGGTGCCCGCCGCCCGGGCGCTTTCCATGTCGAGCGCGGTGTCGCCGACATACCAGACCCCGCGCCCGAGGGTGATGCCGCTGCCTTCGAGCGCCAGGCGGAAGCCGGCCGGGTCGGGCTTGTCGTGGCTGGCATCCCCCGCCCCGACCAGGCGCGCGAAATAGCCCGACCAGCCGACATGCGCGGCCTCGGTGCGCAAGCTGGCGCCGGTTTTGTTGCTGACCACGGCCAGATGAAAGCCCTTGGCATGCAGTTCGCGCAGCAGCGCCGCGGCGCCGGCGATCGGGGCGATGCGCGCGAGATGGATCGCGGCATAGGAATCCAGATAGATCTTGCGCGCCTCGTCCCAACGCGGCCCGAACAAATTCGGAAAGCTGTTCTTGAGGCTGTGGCTGACGCGGCTCTTGGTCTCCACCAGCGTCCAGGGCTTGCGGCCCATCTTCTCGAAGGTCATCACCAACGCTTCGTGGATGGTCTCCCAGCTGTCGATCAGGGTGTTGTCCCAGTCAAAGATAATGGCGTGAGGCCGCGCCATGTTGCTGCTTGCGGCGGCAGAAGATTTCGCGCTCACGGAGCGTTGCCGGCCGCGTCGGAGGCCGCATGCGCGGCATAGAGCGCGCGCAGGCGTTGCGCCAACGGACCCGGCCGCCCCTCGCCCACCTTTGCGTCGTCGATGCGCACGATCGGCACCACGAAATTGGTGGTGCTGGTGAGAAACGCCTCGCGGGCATCCTTGGCTTCGGCGACGCTGAAGGGTCTTTCGCTCATTTTCAATCCGGCCTCGGCGCTAAGCTTCAGCAGCATTTGCCGCGTCACGCCGTTGAGAATGGCGTTGTCGGCCTTGCGCGTCACGATCTCGTTCTTCGCGGTCACGATCCAGGCGTTGCTCGAGGTGCCTTCGGTGACGTTGCCGTCGCGATCGACCTGCCAGGCCTCGTAGGCGCCCGCCTCCTTGGCGCGCTGCTTGGCAAGCGCATTGGGCAAAAGCGCCACCGATTTGATGTCGGGACGCGCCCAGCGGATATCGGGCAGCGTCACCACCGCGACGCCCTCGGAGAAAATCCGCGGATCGAGCGGCTTCTGCGCGCGCGCGGTCATGATCAGGCTCGGCTTCGCGCCCTTGGGAAAGGCGAAATCGCGCGGCGCGGAACCGCGCGTCACCTGGAGATAGAGAATGCCGTCCTTGACGCGGTTGCGGCGCACGGTCTCGCGCATCACCGATTTGAGCGCGGCATCCGACATCGGCGCCGTCATGCGCATCTCGCCCAAGGATCGGCGCAATCGCGCCAGATGCGGCGCCTCGTCGACGAAGCTTCCGTTCTTGACGGCAATGACCTCGTAGACCCCGTCGGCGAATTGGAAGCCGCGATCCTCGACATGCACCGATGCTTCACGATGCGGAAGATAGCGGCCGTTCACATAGGCGACACGCGACATCGCGGCGAACCGGCGCGTTAGGCGTCGAGCTTCTGCGGGCGCTCGCTGCCCATGGCGCTGCCGCCGGCGACGCCGAGGGTCTTGAGCTTGCGGTGCAGCGCCGACCGCTCCATGCCGACGAATGCGGCGGTGCGCGAGATATTGCCGCCGAAGCGGGTGATCTGCGCCAGCAGGTATTCGCGCTCGAACATCTCGCGCGCGTCGCGCAACGGCAGACCCATCAGCTCGCCGCCCTTGTCCCATTTGACCACGGCGGGGGCGATGGCGGTGATCTCGTTCGGCAGCATGTCGGCGTGCACCGGTTCGCGCACGTCGCCGGTCGCCATGATCAGCACCCAATCGACCGCGTTGCGCAGCTGGCGCACATTGCCCGGCCATTCATAGGCCTGGAGCGCGGCCATCGCGTCCTCGCCGAATTCGCGCGGGCTGAGCCGCGCGCTTTCGGCCGCGCGCACCATGAGATGGCGCGCCAGGGCCGGGATATCCTCGGTCCGGGTGCGCAGATTGGGCACATGCAGCGGCACCACCGCCAGGCGGTAATAAAGGTCTTCGCGGAAGCGGCCCGCGGTTATCTCGGCCGGCAAATCGCGGTTGGTGGATGCGACGACGCGGACGTCGACCTTGACCCAGCCGCCGCCGACGCGTTCGAAGGTCTGTTCTTGCAGGGCGCGCACGATTTTCCCCTGCGTCTCAAGCGGCATGTCGGCGACCTCGTCGAGAAACAGCGTGCCGCCATGCGCCGCCTCGAAGGTGCCCACCTTGCGCGGGCTGCCCTCGCCTTCGGCGCCCGCTTCGGCGCCAAACAGCTCGATCTCGAATCGCTCGGGACGCATGGTCGCGCAGCTCAAGGTGACGAACGGCCCGCGCACGCGCTTGGAGCGCGCATGCAGCAGCCGGGCCACCACCTCCTTGCCGGTGCCGGGCGCGCCGGTGATGAGCACGCGGCTGTTGGTGGGCGCCACGCGCTCGATCTGCTGGCGCAGCTGCGAAACCGCATGCGACGTGCCCACCAGCTCCTCATCGGATCCGGCGCGCTGTTTCAGCTCCTCGTTCTCGCGCCGGAGGCGGCTCGCTTCGATGGCGCGGTCGATGATCAGCAGCAGGCGGTCGGCCTTGAACGGCTTCTCGATGAAGTCGTAGGCGCCGATCTTGATCGAGGCCACTGCGGTTTCGATGTTGCCGTGGCCGCTGATCATCACCACCGGCAGGGTGGGCAGTTCGCGCCGGATGATCTTGAGAATCTCGAGCCCGTCGATCTCGCTGCCCTGCAGCCAGATATCGAGCACAACCATGGTCGGCCGCCGCGTACGGATCGCCGCCAGCGCTTCGGCGCTGCTGCCGGCCTCGCGCGTCTCGTAGCCTTCGTCTTTGAGGATACCGCAGATCAACGCGCGGATATCGGCTTCGTCGTCGACGACCAGAATGTCATGCGCCATGGCCGGCTGCTTCCATTTCCATGCCGCGCGAAGGCGGCTTTTCGGCCGAACGGGGCTCGATCCGGTTGAAGACCAGCCTGACGCGCGCGCCGCCGCCTTCGCGGTCCTCGAGCACGATCTCGCCGTGATGGTCTTCCATGATTTTCTTGACGATGGCCAGGCCCAGGCCTGTGCCGCTTGCACGCGTCGTCACATAGGGCTCGGTCAGGCGCTCGCGCTCGGCGAGCGGCAGGCCGCAGCCGTTGTCCTCGACGATCAGGGTCACGCGCCTTTGATCCTCGGTGAGAACCACCCGGATAAGGCCTTGCGGCGCGCCGGCGGGACGCGCGTGTATCGCCTCGGCGGCGTTCTTGAGGATGTTGACCAGCGCCTGGCTGATCTGACGGGAATCGCACAGCACGCGCAGCGGATCCTGCGGCAGCGCGAGCTCGAAGCGGATTTCCGGCGTCGCGGTGCGTTGCAGGAAGGCGGCCTGGCGCACGATCTCCGCCAGGTCTTCTTCCTTGATCACCGGCGCCGGCATGCGCGCGAAGGAGGAAAACTCGTCCACCATGCGCCCGATATCGGCGACGTGCCGGATGATGGTGTCGGTGCAGACGGCGAAGGTTTCGGGATCGTTGCGGATCTCGCTCGAATATTTGCGTTTCAGGCGCTCGGCCGAAAGCTGGATCGGCGTCAGCGGATTCTTGATCTCGTGCGCGATGCGCCGCGCCACGTCGGCCCAGGCGGCCTTGCGCTGCGCCGAGATCAGTCCGGTCACGTCGTCGAAGGTCACGACATAGCCCTTCACCGCGCCTTCGATCCGTTCGGCGGCGATGCGCACCAGCAGCACCGCGGTGTGGCCCTCGCGGCTCAATTGGATCTGCGACTGCGCCAGGCGCTCGGGCCGCAACCCCGCCTGGTCGATCAGGCCGGACATCTCGGGCACGGCCTCGGCCAGGTCCTGGCCGATCATCTGGTCGAGATCGATGCCGAGAAGTTCCGAGGCCGAACGGTTCGGCAGATTGATGCGGCCTTCGTGATCGAGGCCGATGACGCCGGCCGAGACGCCCGACAGCACGGTTTCGGTGAAGCGCCGCCGCTGGTCCAGTTGCCGGTTGGCTTCGATCAATTCGGTCTGCTGGGTCTCGAGCTGATGCGTCATGCGGTTGAAGGCGCGGAACAGCGAGCCGAAATCCTCCTCGCCCTCGCCGATCGGCACGCGCGCGGTCAAATCGCCGCTGCGCACTTTTTCCGCCGCCACGATCAGCGAACTCATCGGTCGCGCCAGCCGCATGGCGAAGGTCAGCCCCACCCACACCGCGCCGGTCAGCAGCAGCAGCCCGACGGCGAAGAACACCATGGTGAAGGCGATCTGATATTCGGAGCGCTGTCCTTCGAGCTGTTCGTACTGCGCCACCGCGCTCTGGGTCTGCGCGATGCGCGCCAGCACGGTGGGGTCGACGTTGCGGCCGACATAGAGGAAGACGTCGCCGAACCGCTCGAGCTTGATGAGCGCGCGCACGCGGTCGTCATTGTCGCTGGTCATGACCGCGATGTTGCCGGCGCGCGCCTGTTGCAGCGCCCATTCCGGCGGCGGCTGCAGCCCCAGCGAAAAGGTGAACTCGCTGCGCGCCAGCACGCGGCCGGTGCCGTCGAACACCATGGCTTCGTTCAAGGAACGCAGCTCCGCCTGGGCGTTGACCAATTCATTGAGACGCGACGGGTTGACGATCAACAGGCCGGCGTTGCGGTTCAAATCGTTGGCCATGCTGACGATGTCGTAGCGGATGGCCTGCTGATGTTCGTGCAGATAGGCCTCGGCGACCGCCAGCGATTCCTGCAAGGCGGTGCGCACGCGCTCGCTGAACCAGGCCTGCACGCCGAAGCTGAACATCATATAAGAGAAGACGGCGACGATGATGGTCGGGATCACCGCCACCAGGCTGAACAGTATGACCAGGCGGATGTGGATGCGCGAGCCGGCCAGGCCGCGGCGCCGCTCCGCCCAGACCTGCACCAGCCGCCAGACGACCACGGCGATCAAGGGCAGCAGCAAAACCAGGTTGACCAGCAGGATGAGCTGGTCGAGATGCGGGCGGCCGTCGAAGGGCGAAATTTCGCGCAGCATGGCGACGGTGATCAGGACCGACAGCAGCGTCGCCGCGCCCAGCGCCAGCGCCAGCTTGCGCGGCAACCGCACCCGCTGCGACCACAGCATGATTTCCCGCGACACGCTCATATGGGTATTGACGCTCTCCCCCAGCCGGTTTCCGGACTGTTGTACAACACTGTTGCACAAAAGCCACGACGCCGGGAAGCGGCTTATTATGCGGCGAAATTAACCGGTTTCGGGCGCGGTTTACTTCAGGCCGCGGCCGATATCGATGTCGAGCTCGCGGATCTTCTTGCGCAGGGTATTGCGGTTGAGGCCGAGCAGCTGGGCCGCCCGCACCTGATTGCCGCGGGTGGCGCCCAGGGTGAGCTGGATCAACGGGCGCTCGATTTCGCGCAGCACCCGGTCATAGAGCCCGGTCGGAGGCAGGCCGCCCTTATGCGCCGAGAAATAATCGCGCAGATGGCGCTCGGCGGCGGCGGACAATCCCTCGTTGACCACGTTCTCGTTCGGCGTCGATGTCGGCGCGGTCTCCGCCAGTTCGGCCTCGATCGCGTCGATGCCGATGACCTCCTGCGAATAAAGCGCGGCGACGCGGCGCACCAAATTCTCCAGCTCGCGCACATTGCCCGGCCAGCGGTAGCTCTTGAGCCGTTCCATCGCCGCCTGGTCGAGCGTCTTGAGCGGCAGGCCTTCTTTCTGCGCCAGCTGAAAAAAATGCCGCACCAGCGCCGAAATGTCCTCGGTGCGCTCGCGCAGCGGCGGCAGCCGGATCGGCACCACGTTCAGCCGGTAGAACAGATCCTCGCGGAACAGGCCCTGGCGGATCGACTGGCGAAGATCGCGATGGGTCGCGGCGATGATGCGCACATCGGCGCGGATCGGCGTGCGGCCGCCCACCGTGGTGTATTCGCCCTGTTGCAGCACGCGCAGCAGCCGGGTCTGCGCCTCCAACGGCATGTCGCCGATCTCGTCCAGGAACAGCGTGCCGCCCTGGGCTTGCTCGAAACGGCCGACGCCGCGCGCCATGGCGCCGGTGAAGGAGCCCTTCTCGTGGCCGAACAGATCGCTCTCGATCAGCTCGCGCGGAATCGCCGCCATGTTGACGGCGACGAAGGGGCCGTTGCGCCGCTTGCCGTAATCGTGCAACGCGCGCGCCACCAGCTCCTTGCCGGTGCCGCTTTCGCCGGTGATCATCACCGTCAAGTCGGTGCCCATGAGCCGGGCCAGCACGCGATAGATTTCCTGCATCGCCGGCGAGCGGCCGATCAGGGGCAATTGTTCCTCGGTCTCGGCGCTGTCCGCCGACACCGGCGGCCCCGGATGCGGCGCGGTCAGCGCGCGCTCGACCAGATTGACCAGCACGTGAAGATCGAAGGGCTTGGGCAGGTATTCGAAGGCGCCGCGCTCGGTCGCCTTGACCGCCGTCATCAAGGTGTTCTGCGCGCTCATGACGATGATGCGCAATTCGGGCCTGAGCTTCTTGATGCGCGGAATGAGATCGAGCCCGTTCTCGTCCGGCATCACCACGTCGGTGATGACCAGATCGCCCTCGCCGTCTTCGACCCAGCGCCACAGCGTGGCGGCGTTGCCGGTGGTGCGGACGTTGTGGCCGAGGCGGCCGAGCGCCTGGGTCAGCACCGTGCGGATGGCGCGGTCGTCGTCGGCGACCAGGATGGTCGAGGGGTCGGTCATGGCGCGGCCTTGGGCGGCGCGACGGCGGCAACGCCCGGGCGCGGCGCGGCGCCGTGCGGCACCACCGGCAGATAGACGCGGAATATGGTGCGGCGCGGCTGGCTGTCGAATTCGATCACGCCGCCATGATCGCCCACCACCTTGGCGACCAGCGCCAGGCCCAAGCCCTTGCCGTTGTGCTTGGTGGTGACGAAGGCGTCGAACAGATGCGCGCGCAGATCCTCGGGGATGCCTTCACCGTTGTCGATCACCGACACCACCAGCGGCAGATGCACGCGGCTGTCGCTGCCCGCCACCGCCAGCCGCACGCCGTGCTGATAGGACGTCGTAAGCTCGATTTCGCCGCCTTTTTCGGGCACGGCCTCGGCCGCGTTCTTGACCAGGTTGAGGAATACCTGGATCAGCAGGTCGCGGTTGCCGTGCACCGGCGGCAGCGACGGGTCGTATTCCTCGATGAAGCGGACATGGCGGGCGAAACCCGAGCCCGCCGCGCGCCGCACGCGCTCCATGACTTCGTGAATGTTGATCGCCGCGCGCTCGAGCGGCCGCTGGTCGGAGAACACGTCCATGCGGTCCACGAGTGCGCAGATGCGGTCGGCCTCGTCGCAGATAAGCCGCGTCAATTCGCGGTCGCTGGTATTGGCGTTCTGCTCCAGCAGCTGCGCCGCGCCGCGGATGCCGGAAAGCGGGTTCTTCACCTCATGCGCCAGCATCGAGGCCATGGCGGTCACCGAGCGCGCGGCGTTGCGGTGGGTCAGCTGGCGGTCGATCTTGTTGGCGATGCTGCGCTCCTGCAGCATCACCACCACGCGGTCATGCGGCTCGGACAAGGGCGCGGCCTGGATGTTGACGAAACGCACCGCCGGCAGGCGCGGCGTCTCGAGCGTGATGCCGTATTCCGACACGCTGTGGCCGGACAGCCGCACGCTCTCGATCAGCGCGAACAGCGGCCCATCGGCCGGCAGCAGATCGGCCAGCTTGACGCCGATCAGCGTCGACGCGCTGCTGTCGAAGAAATTCTCCGCCGCCGCATTGACATAGGCGAGCCGGTCGTCTTCGTCGATCACCAGCACCGGGTCCGGCAAGGCCGAAAGTATCTGCGCCGCTTCGACCGGCAGCTCGGGAGGTTTGCGCTTGAAAACGCGTCCGAGCGCCATGTCAGGCCGCCTGTTTGACGGCGATCAGCGGCGCATAGAAGGCGCGGATCATCGCCTTGACCGCAGCCGGATCGACGGCGTGGTTGATCACGGCGCGGAATTCGGCCGAGCCCGGCAGGCCCTTCGAATACCAGCCGAGATGCTTGCGCGCCATGCGGCTGCCGGCTTCGGCGCCGTAATAGGCCAGCATGCCGTCGTAATGGCGCAGCAGCACGTCGAGCTGCTCGCCGAGCGGCGGATCGGCCAGCCGCTGGCCGGTCTTGAGGAAATGAATCACCTGCCGGACGAACCACGGCTTGCCATAGGCGCCGCGGCCGATCATCAGCCCGTCGGCTTGCGACTGGGCGAGCGCCTCGCGCGCGTCTTCCAGCGTCACGATGTCGCCATTGGCGATGACCGGGATTTTCACCGCCGCCTTCACCGCGCGAATGAAGCCCCAGTCGGAGCGGCCCTCGTAGAACTGGCAGCGCGTGCGGCCGTGCACCGCGATCATGCGGATGCCGCAATCCTCCGCGATCCGGGCCAGGCGCGGCGCGTTGCGGGTCTTGTCATCCCAGCCGGTGCGCATCTTGAGCGTCACCGGCAGATCGACCGCCTTGACCGTGGCTTCGAGAATGCGCGCGGCGTGAAGCTCGTCGCGCATCAGCGCCGAGCCGGCGTGGCCGTTCACCACCTTCTTCACCGGGCAACCGAAATTGATGTCGATGATGGCGGCGCCGCGGTCGGCGTTAAGCTTCGCCGCCTCGGCCATCACCGCGGGCTCGCAGCCGGCGAGCTGCACCGCCATCGGCTGCTCGTCGTGTTCGCTCTTCGCCATCGCCAGCGAGCGCCGGCTTTCGCGGATCATCGCTTCGCTGGCGATCATCTCCGACACCACCAGCCCGGCGCCGAAGGATTTGACCAGACGCCGGAACGGCAGATCAGTGACCCCCGACATCGGCGCCAGGAATACCGGTTCCTCGATCCGTAGCTTTCCTAGAATTATGCTCATCTTTTAAGCAGCGCAGCCATTTGTCTATTTATTGAGCATACAATAACGTCATCATATTGCAATGCAACCTGAATCACGAGGGATAAGCCTGCTCATCCACAAGCAATGCAAACGGGCGGGCATAAAACCTTCTCCCCAGTTTTCGCCTTGCCGCATATGTCACAATTTCCAGTGCTTATCGTCCTTTGTTAAATCAGCATTCGGACGCTTTCACGCACGTCCGGACCGCGCGTCTGGCAACGGACACGGGCTTAGTCTAGTTTTCCGGCCATGTCCTCCTGTGTCGCCCTTGTCGTCGCCGCCGGCCGCGGCACGCGGCTGGGCGGGGCCTTGCCCAAGCAATATCTCGATCTCGGCGGCAAGATGCTGCTGCGCCACGCACTCGACAGCTTGACCCGCCACCGCGGCATTGCCGCCGTGCGAGTCGTCTTCGATCCCGGCGACGCTGCCTATTATGAGCAGGCGACGCAGGGCCTCGATCTCCTGCCGCCGGTGGCCGGCGGCGCCAAACGCCAGGATTCCGTTCGACTCGGCCTCGAAAGCCTGGCGACGTTGAACCCCGCACGGGTGCTGGTGCATGACGGCGCGCGGCCGTTTCTCGATGCCGGACTGGTCGACCGCGTATTGGCGGCGCTGGACGAGTTGCCGGCCGCCATCCCTGCCCTGCCGCTGCGCGACACGGTGAAGCGCGGCGCCGGCGGCGTGATAGCGCAAACCGTCGAGCGCGCCGATTTGTGGCGGGCGCAGACGCCGCAGGGCTTCCGCTATAAAGAGATATTGGCCGCGCATCGCGGCGTCATCGGTGAGGATTTACCCGACGACGCCGCGGTTGCCGAACGCGCCGGCCTGCCGGTGCGGCTGATCGAAGGCAGCGAGGACAACATCAAGGTGACCACGGCCGATGATCTGGCGCGGGCGGCGCGCATCCTGTCGGCGCGTCTGGGCGAAGTCCGGACCGGCCAAGGCTTCGACGTGCACGCCTTCGGACCCGGCGATCACGTCTGGCTGTGCGGCGTCAAAGTGCCGCACGAGCGGGCGTTGATCGGCCATTCCGACGCCGATGCCGGGCTGCACGCGCTGACCGACGCGATATTGGGCGCGCTCGGCGCCGGCGATATCGGCGTGCATTTCCCGCCGAGCGACGCGCAATGGCGCGGCGCGCCTTCGCATAAATTCCTGCGCCACGCCGCCGAGCTCGTCAAACAGGCGGGCGGCGCGATCAGCCATGTCGACGTCACGCTGATCTGCGAGCGGCCGAAGATCGGCCCGCACCGGGCAGCCATGGTGAGACGCGTCGCCGAGATCCTGGAACTCGACGAAAAACGCGTCAGCGTCAAGGCGACGACGACCGAGCAACTGGGATTCACCGGACGCGGCGAAGGCATCGCCGCGCAGGCGGTGGCGACGTTGCGCCTGCCGTTCTAATTCCATGCGCAGGACCGGATTGCCGTGCTCGAATCCGGCGGCGTTGCTCGCCACCTGGTTCGGCAGCGGCTTGCTGCCCTGGGCGCCGGGCAGTTGGGGTTCGCTCGCGGCGCTGCCTTTCGCCTGGATCATCGCGGCCTATGCTGGAATGGCGGGATTGCTGGTTGCCGCCGCGGCGGTGTTCGCGATCGGCTGCTGGGCGGCGGGCCGCGTCGAGCGGGCCAGCGGCGTCAAGGACGCGCCGTTCATCGTCATCGACGAAGTGGCGGGACAATGGCTGGCGCTGGCGCCGGCGCCGCTCGATCCGCTGTTCTACCTCGCCGGATTTTTGCTGTTCCGCCTGTTCGACATCGCCAAGCCGTTCCCGATCCGCCGCATCGAGCGGGCATTTCCCGGCGGCTTCGGCATCATGGCCGACGACATCGCCGCCGGGCTTTACGCCGCGCTCGTCCTGGTCATCGCGGAGCATGTCCTTGCCCGCTGACGATCTCCGCCGCCTGGCCGAAACCGTGCTGACGCGCTGCCGCGCCAAGGGCTGGACCCTCGCCACCGCCGAATCCTGCACCGGCGGCATGGTCGCGGCGGCGTTGACGGACATAGCCGGGGCTTCCGATGTCGTCGAGCGCGGTTTCGTGACCTATTCCAACCGCGCCAAGAGCGAACTGCTCGGCGTGCCCGATGAGCTCATCGCGAAACACGGCGCGGTCAGCGCCGAAACCGCGGCGGCGATGGCGGAAGGCGCGCTCGCCAAAGCGCCGGTCGATCTTGCCGTCGCCGTCACCGGCATCGCCGGCCCGTCGGGCGGGACCAAGGATAAGCCGGTCGGGCTGGTCTATTTCGGCGTGGCGCGACGCGGCGGCAAAACCCTGACCGAACGGCAATTCTTTAACGGCGGCCGCGCCGATATCCGCCGCGCCGCCGCCGCGCGGGCGCTTGAATTGCTGGCGGCTTCCGGCTGACGCCGGATCAGCCGCCGCCCGAGGCGCCGGCGACGACGATATCCACCAGCCGGTCGGTCGAGCGCGTCTTCTGCATCTCATCGAGCGCGGCGCGGAAGATCTGCGCCACGCGTTCATCCTTGACTTCGATCTTGAGCGACTTGCCGTTGGTCGCGGTGCGGATGGTGGCCGGGCCGAGTTGGTTCACCGCCATCATGGTTAACGTTACCGGGTCGATCGGGCCGGCGACGGCGGCATTCTTCGCCACGCGGCGAAGCGCGAAAGGATGAAGCATCAAAAGCATGCATGACCTCGGGCAGGTTGAAACGGGCGCGTCCCGCACTCTTTAACAGTCCAACGCTTCGAAAATATTCCGGTTTTGCGGCGCTGCCGTGACATTTATCCCCGTCATTAAGGCAATCCACAGCCCCATGATTCATGATCATTAACCTCGACCAAGATGAGGATTGGCGAATTTTGTTGTGCGCCAGAGAGCAGGCGGCGAATACAGTCTATGATCGCGACTCGGCGATTTTCGCACGGATTGCCGCTACCCTTTTTACGGGTTCGTAATAATAAAAAGGCAATCTCCAGATGTTGCAGACAAGCCAGACCGTAGCCGCGATTCTTTAACCACCAGCCGAACACAAACATTCGGGGGCATGTCGCCATGGCGACCGTATCGGTGATCGACGATAGTGCCGAGTTGCGGCGGGTGCTGTTGCGCCTGCTCGGCCTGGCGTTGGCGATTAAAGCAACCTGATGCGCACCCTGGTGCTCGACGACGATCCGGCGATCGGCCGCTTCGTCTGCCGCGCGGCGCAAACGGCCGGATTCCAGACGCAGAGCGCAACGCGCATCGAAGCTTTCCGGTCGCATTATCACGCCACGCGCCCCGACGTCATCGTGCTCGATCTGCAGATCGGCGCCGATGACGGCATCGAGCAGCTCCGTTTCCTCAACGAGCAGCACTTCAGCAACCCGATCCTGCTGATGAGCGGCTTCGACGGCCGCGTGCTGATTCCGCCCAACAGATCGGGCGCGAAATGGGACTCGACATCGCCGCCGCCTTTACCAAGCCGATCCGGCTCGACGAAATCACCACATTGTTCGTGCGCCTTGCGCAACAGCTCCGGCCGCTTTCGTCCGAGCGGGTGCTCGACGGCGTCCATGCCAACGAGCTGTTCCTCGAATATCAGCCGATCGTGGAACGCCGACCGCGCAGCGTGATCATGCTCGAGGCGCTGGTGCGCTGGAACCATCCCGCTCACGGCAGGCTCGCACCCGACAAATTCATTCCGCTGGCCGAGGAATCAGCGGAAACGATCGACGCGTTGACCGATTCGGTGCTGGCCATGGCGGCGCGCGATTATGTGCGCTTCCGCGCCGCCGGGATCGAGACGTCCATCGCCGTGAATGTATCCGGGAAAAATCTCGATCAGCTCGATTTTCCCGACCGCGTCGAGAGCATTCTGCGCCAAGCCCAGGTTCCGCCCGAGCGCTTCTCGCTGGAGCTCACCGAGACCGTCGCATCGAGCGACCATGTCAACAACATGGACGTGTTCAGCCGTCTGCGGCTGAAAGGATTCGGTCTCGCGATCGACGATTTCGGCACCGGCTATTCCTCGCTCAAGCGGCTGCGGCAGTTGCCGTTCTCTGGCATCAAGATCGACCGTTCCTTCGTCGCCGATCTGCTGACGTCGCGCGATTCCGCCGCCATCGTCAAATCGGTCGCGGATCTCGCGCGCAACATGCAGCTCGACTGCATCGCCGAGGGCGTCGAGACCGAGCAGATCGCGCAAATCCTGGAAAGCTTCGGCGTGAGAAAGCAACAGGGCTATCTTTTCGCCCGGCCGCAAAGCGCCGAACGGATCGAAACTTGGCTCAAGGAATGGAAGCAGGCGGCGTAGCCGGAAGTTCAGGCGCCGGCGGCGGCGACCGATCCCGTGCTTCGATCGGCCGCGCGCGGCTTGCGTCCGATCAACAACACCCCGAGCGCCGCCATCAGGCACAGCACGCCAGAGATCGTCACCGGCACGCCATAGGTGCCGAGCATGGCGCGCAGGGTTCCCGCGAGCACGGCGATGCTGGCCGCACCGAGCTGATGGCCGACGAAAATCCAGCCGAAGATCACCGGCGCGGTCTGTTTGCCGAAGGCGTTGGTCGCCAGCCGCAGCGTCGGCGGCACCGTCGCCAGCCAGTCGAGGCCGTAAAACACCGCGAAGATCGACAGCGTATAGGCATTGAACCCCGAGAACGGCAGGAACAGGAGCGATAGGCCGCGCAGGCCGTAATACCAGAACAGCAGCACCCGGCTGTCGTAGCGGTCGGTCAGCCAGCCCGATCCGGTCGTGCCGGCGAGATCGAATATCCCCATCAGCGCCAGCAGCCCGGCCGCGCGCACTTCGGGAATGCCCTGATCGAGGCAATAGGAGATCAGGTGGGTGCCGATCAGCCCGTTGGTGCTGGCGCCGCAGACGAAAAAGCTGGCGAAGAGCAGCCAGAAATCGCGCGACTTGGTGCCGAGACCGAGCGCGGCGAAGGCGATGGTGAGCGGATTGGCCGGCGGCGCCGGCAGCGGCGCGTCGCCGGTGTGGCCATAAGGCACATGCCCGACATCGGCCGGCCCGTTGGGCAGCAGGAAATAGACGACCGGGATGATCGCGGCGGCGGCGGCGGCCACGATCCAGGTCACGGGACGCCAGCCGTCGCTTTCGACCACCGCGCCCAGCATCGGCAGGAAGACGAGTTGTCCAGTGGCGTTGGCGGCGGCAAAAATGCCCATGGCGAGACCACGCCGCGCGACGAACCAGCGGTTCGCCACCGTCGCGCCGAGCACCATCGAGACCATGCCCGAGCCGAACCCGACCAGCACGCCCCAGCTCAGCACCAGCTGCCAGGCCGCGGTCATCAGGCTGCTGGCCGCGGTGCTGACGCTCAACAGCGCCAGCCCGAACATGACGACACGCCGGACGCCGAAGCGCTGCATCAACGCGGCGGCGAACGGCCCCATCAGGCCGAACAGCAACAGGTTGATCGCCACCGCCAGCGAAATGGTGGCCGGGCTCCAGCCGAAGGCCTGCTCCAGCGGCACGATCAGCACGCCGGGTGTGGCGCGGATGCCGGCGGCGGCGAGCAGCGACAGGAACACCACCGCCGCGGCCACCCACGCGTAGTGGAACCGGCTCGAAGTCCAACGCGCGACGATCATGCGGATTTCCTCGTTCACGGGTTGCGCGAGGCGCCCACACCCGCGTGATGAGACAGAACTGTCTCTTTATCTTGACAGGATACAGACCGGTCTGTACCGTGTCAAGCCTCATGCGTCTCGCGGCGGACCAGGTTCCGATTCTCCCCTCCTCCCCTCCGGCGGCCGGCGCGGCCTTCGGCAAATCGCCGCGCGCGCGGCTGCTCGATGTAGCGAGCGAGCTGTTTTACCGCCGCGGCATCCGCTCGGTCGGCATCGACGAGGTGATCGCCACTGCCGGCGTCGCCAAGATGAGCCTCTACCGCAGCTTCCCTTCGAAGGACGAGTTGGTGGCGGCCTATCTGCGCGAGCGCTCGGCGCTTTACTGGAAAAGGTGGGAGGCGACGGTGGCGCGGCATCCCGGCCGGCCGCGAAAACAGCTGTTGGCCCTGGCCTCATCGATCGGCCGGCGCTCGCGGCGCTTTGCCTGGCGCGGCTGCCCGTTCACCAACGCCGCGACCGAATTCCCCGAGCGCGGCCATCCCGGGCGGCGCGTCGCATTGGCCAACAAGCGCGAAATGCGCCGCCGCCTGCGCGTCCTCGCCAAGGCCGCAGGCGCGCGCGATCCGGCGCTGCTCGCCGATCAACTCACCTTGCTGATCGAGGGAACCTATTCCTGCGCGGTGACTTTCGGGTCGCGCGGCCCCGGCGGTGCGCTGGCATCCGCGGCCAAGGCGATGATCAAGGCGCAAATCGGTTCGCGGCGGGCCTAGACGCGAAAATCCCGGCGCGCTCGAGAATTCGAACCTCCGCGCCGCAGCGCGAGGTCAATCACTCGGCGGAGGCGAGAGTCGCTCTTGCGTCAACCCGCCGCATGTTCCCCAGCAGCATCGTCAGAAACGCCGCCAGCACCGAGAAGCCGGCGAGCGTGAGCATGCTTCCTTGGAAACTGTGGGTGCGGTCGCGGACGATGCCGATGATCGTCGGCCCGACGAAGCCGCCGGCAACGCTGATGCTGTTGATGAGCGCGTAGCCGCCGGCCGCGGCGCTGCCGGTCAGGAAATCGGCCGGCAGCGAGAAATAGAGACCGGTAATGCTCCAAACCGCGGCGGCCGTTATGCATAAGCCGATGAAAGACCAGACCGGTCCCGGCGCCGATCCGAGAAAAAGCAGCGCCGCCGCCGAGACGAAGGCCGAGATGACGATGTGCCACTTGCGGTCGCCCGATTTATCAGAGTGCCGCGCCCACAGGATCATGGCGATCACGCCGCACATATAGGGCACGGCCGCCAGAAACCCAACTTCAATATTGCTCAAGCCGCCGAAGGATTTGATGATCTGCGGCAACCAGAACACGATCCCGAAATTGACGCTGATTTCGGCGAAGCCGATAAGGCCGATCAGCCACACCCGCCAGTCGAGGAATGCCTGTTTGAGCGTCGCCAAGCCGTGCTTCTCTTTGACGGCCCGCTCGGCGCGCAGCTTTTCAACCAGCCAGTTCTTCTGGTCATCGCCGAGCCAGCTTGCGTCTTCCGGTTTATCCGTCAGGTACCGCCACGCAACGACGCCCAAAAGGATGGCGGGCAGGCCCTCGATGATGAACAGGCACTGCCACCCCCGCAGCCCGAAGAGACCATCGAGCGAAAGCAGGCCGGTCGAAAGCGGCGCCCCGATTATGTTGGAAACGGCCGAGGTCGACATGAAAATCGATACGACTTTGGCGCGATCGCGCATCGGAATCCACAGGCTGAAGTAATAGAGAATCCCGGGCAGAAACCCGGCTTCGGCGGCGCCCAAAAGAAACCGCAAAACGTAGAGCGAAGCGGCGCTGTTCACCCACGCCATGGCTATCACGATCGCGCCCCAGGTGATAATGATTCGGGGGATCCAGCGTCTGGCGCCGACGCGCACGAGGACGAGATTGCTTGGAATTTCGAAGATCACATAACCGAGGAAAAATATTCCGGCCGCGAAGCCGTAAATCGCCGGCGTCAGCCCGAGATCGGCGTTCATCTGCAACGCGGCGTAGCTGATGTTCGAGCGGTCGATATGGTTGATGAACATCAGCAGCATGGCGAAAGGCACAAGCCGCATTATGACGCGCCGCGTCGTCTGCGAACCGAGCGCCTGATCGCTCACGGCTTTGCTCCATCCCAAACGACTTCGGGCGAGACACGCGTCCCGGGCTCCGGCTTATAGGGCCACGGCCAGATTTCTTTGGCCGTGCCGTCCTCCAACTGCTCCTGCTCCCGATAGACGTTGAGTTTGTGATGGACCGGGCTGTCGCTGACGGAATAGAGGAAGGCGTCCGATCGCGGATCCGCGTTGACATGCCGGTGCCACTTCCAGCCCGGCACGACGAACAGATCGTTGCGTTCCCATTCAAAGCGCCTGCCGTCGATCTCGGTAAATCCGCCGCCCTCGATCGCGCAATACACCGTGCTGCTCGTATGCCGGTGTAGGCGCGTGGTCTCGCCCGGGCGGAGCATTTGTGCCTGGAAGGCCATGGTCGGAACCACCGAATCGCCGTTCATGGGGTTGGTGTATTCGACGATGATGGCGTCATACGGGCTGCCGGCTTCGTGACGAAGCCGCTGCAGCAGCGCGCGCACCGAATTCCATCGATAGACGAATTTCGGCGAATGCACATTTCGCCCCCGACGCTCGGGACCAAATCGCGTGACGATGCCGCCCAACCCAAACAGGTCTTCCGAATAGCCCACGGGCTGTACAAAACTTTGGGACAGCCGTTTGATCATCGGCCCGCCGTCGATGTTCGAATCACGCTCGAAATAGGCCCATTCCGTCATCGTGGCATTCAGCGTGTCGACCAGCGGAACATCGAGCACATTGACCCAGATGATCGGTTCCGTTCCATCATTGCCGTGATCGTGCCATTCGCCGTTCGGGGTGATGACAAGATCGCCGCGCGACATTTCGCACTTCTCGCCGCCGACCGTCGTATAGGCCCCCGAGCCATGAAGCAGAAAGCGGCTCGCATTGGCCATATGGCGATGCACCGGCACCTGATCCTTCGGATAATAGATCGACATCGAAGCGGTGAGCGTGGTTGCCGCAAAGGGACGGCCGCCAAGACCCGGGTTCACCAATGTCAGCGTACGGCGGTGAAGATCCTCCAATGACATCCCCGCATAGACCTTGTCGAGCCAGGGCGAGATTTCGCGCCATTTCCAAATATGCGGGACGGCGCGTTCCGGCGGCTCCGCGACCTCGAACTCGCGCTGCGCGATCGCGAAATCGGTCAAATGGACCGATTTGAGCCCGTCGGCGACGGCCGCTAGGCGCGATTGTGTCGATTTTGAAAACATCCCCCTGCCCCTCGCCATGTCGCGTTCTCAAGTCGAACGACGCCGGTGGGACGCAAGCCTAGCATTACCGCCGCGACAAAAAACCCATCCTCTATGTTCCCATATATGATAGTTATGGATATCTCATAATTCATAACTCCGCCAGACAGCATGGACCTACGGCAACTCACGGTTTTTCTGGCGGTGATCGAGGCCGGATCGCTGGGCGATGCGGCGAAGAAACTGCACATGTCGCAGCCGGCTTTGACCAAAAGCATTCAGGCCTTGGAACGTTCGGTCGGCATGTCGCTCTTCACGCGATCGCGCCGCGGAATGGCGCTGAACGCCCTCGGCCGCTCGCTGGAAATTCGCGCGCGTGTCATCGCCTCCGAACTGATGCGCGCCAAAAACGAACTCAATGAATTCCGCACCGAGCAAAAAGGCAGGGTTGTCGTCGGAACCGGCCCGGGCTTTGCGCAATCGATCCTGCCCAAGGCCGTCGTGTCCTTTTGGCAGAAATTCCCCCGCGTGGAGATCGTGTTCATCGAAGATTTTGCGGCTTCCGCATTCGAGAAACTGAAAATCGGCGAGCTCGACTATGCGTTTTTTACCATTCCCGATGCGATCGACGACGACCTCGAATCTGAAGCCCTTTTGCGAGAAGTCGCATTGTTCGTCACCGCGCCGAACAATCCGCTCGCAAGCAAGCGGCGCATCACGCTGCAGGAAATTTGGCCGGGCCCATGGGTATTGGGCCGGCCGAGCGACATCTTTCGCAAAAAATTGACCGAGACCTACGCGAAAATCGGCATGCCCGCTCCCGACGTCGCGGTTGAATACGGCTCGACGACGATGGCCAAAGCGATCGCACGCGAGAAGCATTTCATCGCCTTCCTCTCGGAAGAGGTCGTCCGTGCGGAATTCGAAGCGGGACTGTTGAAAACGCTGCGCGTCGCCGATTTCGCTTGGGAGCGCAAAATCGGCGTGATTTACCGCAAGGGAACGCCCTTCACGCCCGCCGCTCAGCGGTTTCTCGACGAGATCAGGACGGTCTGCAAGAGCGAGGGCGGCGCAAAATATGCGGCTAAATCACATGAGGCTTCGAGACGCCGCGGCGGCCGATAGCGGACCCGCTGCGGCGGGGTATTTATCTAGCCGCCGGTGGCGATGGACGGGTTCGCCGCAACGTGCGTGAACAATACCAACAGTGTCGGCCAACACAGGGCGAACGGCGCGCCGATCAGCAGCTCGAGGCCGCGCCAACGGTGAACGAAGACCGCGGCTATCACAATTAAAAACCATGCGATACCGAGCGCGAAGGTGGCGGCCAAAAACGCCAAACCCGCCCGGTCGCTATGACCCGCCCCGACGGCGCCGAATGCAACCAACCCGGCGCCGAACGCCGCGAGCGAGATGGTCAGTGAAACGATCATCCAAGACGTTACGTTACGACGCCGCTCCATCGGTCCCTCCGATTTCCCCGTCCCGCCGCGCTGATGCGCATCGGACGAGCAGGCAGCGTAGTCAAAGTCGCCGGCGATTTCCCGATTCGGCTTTTGCCGGAATCGAGTCGTACCCATCCGCGAATCGACTTACCCAGATATGTTTTTTGATTTCCGTCCGGATCGGCGAATTGGCGCGCCCAGGAGGACTCGAACCTCCGACCTGCCGCTTAGAAGGCGGCTGCTCTATCCTCTGAGCTATGGGCGCGGCGCAAAACCATCCGCCGTCAGCTCGGCCGCTGCCAGCGGAAATTATCGGAATAGCTCTTGGGTCTCAAACGCGGTTCGCGCGGCTTGATCACGTCGTATTCGATGCCGTGTTTTTGCGCGAAGGCCACCGCTTCCTCGAGCGTCTCGAAGCGCAGATGCACCTCGTTGAGCGTGTCGGCGGCGCTGGGACCATCCGAACTGATGTTCGCGTTATCGCTGCTACCAACCGCGACCTGGAGGCTGCTATCGGAGCGGGCTTGTTCCGAAGTGACCTCTTTTACCGGCTTAACGTATTCCCGATTGAGATGCCCCCT
>Ga0209006_10000429_pt1 | contig 40960 bp, 33 predicted proteins | sample JacPin_JW_Ref_O2_FD_188567 | JGI IMG/M metagenome (GOLD analysis project Ga0209006, IMG submission 188567) | Forest soil microbial communities from Algoma, Ontario, Canada - Jack Pine, Ontario site 1_JW_Ref_O2 (SPAdes) (version 2) | ecosystem: Environmental > Terrestrial > Soil > Boreal... | reverse complement strand
TAGTCTTGGTTTCCTTGCTATTTGTTGTCCTTTATGCCGGCGCGGTAGTGATGTTGCATGGAAGTTTCGCTCCCCTGTATCAGGTCGTCGGATTGTTGCGGGAGATGACATCTAAAGGAGAACGGTCAAAGGCAATCGTTGACGCAAATGACACGCAAGGCGCGATCGGCCTGCGAAGTTGGTTCGCGAAGAATCGAGAAGCTCGGATTGCGCGCAAGTCATTGAAAGAGAGCTTCGTTTTCGCAAGCAGGAACCGATACAGGGAGATTCCCGAGCAATTTATCTCGCGTTCGCCGGACCCTGAAATTCACGTTCCGGTGCCGTTGGTTTCAATTCTGATTCCAGCGTACAACGCTGAGGAATGGATTGTCGGTACGATTCGTTCGGCCACGGCTCAGACATGGCCGCGAAAAGAGATCATCGTGGTTGACGATGGTTCTAGCGATCGGACGGTTGCGATTGCGCGTCAGTTTGAAGCAGATGGGGTTCGCGTGGTTACGCAGAAGAATCAAGGCGCGGCCGCGGCCCGCAACACTGCCTGTTCTTTAAGCCAAGGAGATTTCATCCAGTGGTTGGATGCCGACGATCTTCTGGCCCCGGATAAGATTGCCTTACAAATGGGGGAGATGAGAAGAAATTCCAGCAAGCTCACTTTACTTTCCGGGGAGTGGGGCCGGTTCATGTATCGGCCCTGGCGTGCGAAATTTACGCCCTCGGCATTGTGGTGCGATCTGACTCCGGCGGAGTGGCTGCATCGCAAGATGGAGCAGAACATCTACATGCAGACCGCGACCTGGCTAGTCAGTCGAGAACTGACAGAGGCAGCTGGTCCATGGGACACGCGGTTGTTGGGCGACGATGATGGTGAATATTTCTGTCGTGTGCTGATGGCGAGCGACGGTGTCCGATTCGTGCCGGGCGCTAGAGTTTATTACCGGTCGTTCGGATACAACAGTCTGGGCTATGTCGGACTATCGTTAAGAAAATGTGAGACCCATTGGCTCTCCATGCAGTTGCACATTAAGTATTTGCGCGAGCTTGATGATAGCGTTCGGAGCCGGGCGGCTTGTTTGCGTTACCTGCGGAGTTGCTTGATTTATTTTTATCCGGAGAAATCGGATATCGTGACGCAGGCGCAAAAGATCGCTATAGACCTCGGAGAACCCCTGGGAGAGCCTGGCTTGTCATGGAAGTACAATTGGGTCAGGTTGATTTTTGGCTGGGGCCTGTCAAAGAGAGTGCAAGTGTCGCTGCGAAAAGTCAGGTGGCAGGTGGCGGGCAGTTTGGACAAAGCGGTCTCACGAATGGAAACACGACTGTTGCTGGCCATGGCGGGCGCTGACATTCCGGCTCCCAGGGTTGTAAAGGTTACAGAGCCAGCCCAGCGCTAGGCTGGTTGGCGGCTGTCCCGAATGGTCAATCCTCAGGATGATTGGGCCGGCCTGGAACTTTCGATATTGGTTGATTCGATCCAAAGGGCATGTCTAGCTGAGCGGCGAGAGCCTCGCCTTTCAGGGGCCGAATCGCTTGTGCCAAACTGCACTTCCGTGTCTTGAGTTGAACAAGCCCGTTGGCTACAGTTTAGCCAGACACGTTACCTCAAGAATCAGCAACTTGGCCTTCCGATACTCGAACGGGGGCCCGTTTCAATGGGACGCCGAGGAGCGTGCACGAGGTAAAATGAAGTGCAATAAGAACTTACTCCCCTTACTGGGCTTTTTGCTGATAGCGATTTCTTCTCACGCGCAGCTTTGGTCCGGCATTCTCCAGCCGACTTCGGGATCGGGTGCCTGCAGTTTTGGGCAAATCTCCTCTGCAGGACAGTGCGCCGTGGATTGGACGGCGGTCGGTATTCCTGGAGGCATTCCGACAGCATGGACACAATCTGGATCGACGATCTCTGCCGGTAGCGGCGACCAATCGTCCGCCATTCAAAGCGCGCTCAATTCCTGCAGTGGAAGTCATTATGTTCAGTTGGGGACAGGAACGTTCCAGATCAATAGTGGCTTGCAGATCAAGAACAACTGTTTTCTCAATGGGAACGGGCCGCAAAAGACGATCATTAATTGTCTCGCAACTTCCGGATCGTGCATTCGTATGGGAACGGTAAACGACGATCCGTACAAGAACGGAACGTGCACGATTACGGCCGGAAATACTGCCGGTTCAACGAGCCTGACGGTTTCGGCCAAAGGACTAGATGGGAACGCGTGCGGGGTTGGTGTGGGTGGTTACCTCGTCATCTCGGAATTGAACGACAAGGTTTATGTGAGTGGCGCTGCTCCGCAAAACCCGGGCGGCTGCAATTATTGCGATGTGATCTGGGGCGGAACGCGTTTGCGTGAACAGATTGTGGAGATGGAATCCGTGAGTGGATCCGGACCTTATACGGTCACCATCTCGCCGGCCCTTTACACAAATTATGGTGTCGCTTCAGGAACTGCTCCGGCCTACGCGACTCCCTTCGGCGCGTTAAACGGAGGGACTGCAGACTGCAAATATTGTGGAGTTCAAAACCTCCAAGTCGTTTCTAACGGCACCGGCCTCGCTTCCGGCATGTCGGACATAAATATGACCGAATGCGCCTACTGCTGGATTTTTAACGTTGAGGCGAACTATACCGATGGCGATTTTGTTGACGCCGACTACTGTTATCGCTGCGAAATTCGTAACAGCTATTTTTTCAATGCCTACGGTCACGGAGCCGGCGGGACGGACAATTTTGTAGGGTTCATGCAGGAGACAACCGCATCGCTCATGATTAATAACATCATCGAGCGCGGGCATGTTGATATCGAGGTCGATCTCGGGGCGGCGGGCAATGTCATCGCATACAACTACACTACAGGCGCCGTGGATGCGGTCGCGACCAACGTAAATGAACTCGACTACAACCAGCATGGAGCCTACCCGCAGTTCAATCTCTGGGAAGGGAACGTGGGGACGAATTTTCAACCCGACAGTTGGCACGGTAACGAAGGCTACAACACGGCGTTTCGAAATTGGTGGACAGGATCAACCCTAATAGCAACCTACCCGCAGGAGGCCATGACGGGTGGCAGTTGCTCGGGCGGTACATGCACCATCAACTGGACTTCGGGAACTAGCAATTTCTACGCCGGTACGTACATTACGATCATGGGCACGAATCAGACAAGCTGTGGAACGGGGTCGCTCGCCACGCCGGTGAAAGGAGTGGTCTGGCAACTAACCGGCGGTGCGGGCTCCAAGTCCAGCACATTCTCCGGTAGCTGCGCGTCGTCGTGGACGGGTGGCTTCGCCTTCACGGTGGACTTGTCTAAATATCCGACACCCATCACCCACACTGGAATTGGCGCCTTAAGTTGGGCGAGCACCTACAACACTTATCAAGGTATGTGGGGCGTTACGATCCCAGCGTTCAGCACGGGAAATAATATGGTTGGAAACGTGCTTGGGTCGGATCAACAAACGGCGACTGTTGGAGCGGGTAATATGTACAACGGCGGCGCCGGGGCTTGTTCCTCTTGTACTCGAGTGAACACCTCACGACCATATTCCGGCTTGGGATATACATCCACTTATAACTACGATACGTCGGGCGACGGCAGCGGATCGATTTGGGCATCTTTTCCCGGGGGACCGTCCGGTGCTAATGGTTACTGGTCTACTCAAGGCTTCACTACGGCGTGTTATCACGAGAACTTCGATTCCGCGTCGGGATCTACCATGACCGACGTCAATTGTTCTCCCGGAACGAATTTGCCTACGTCGTTCTTTTTGTCATCCAAGCCTTCGTGGTGGGTAAATGCTTTTGGTTCGGCTCCACCGTGGCCGGCGATTGGTCCGGACGTGAGTAGCGGTCCAGATCATGCAACTGAGGGGCATGCGAACTACAACCCAGCCGAATTGTGCTACAACGGTCTGTCGCGAGACTCGACGGGCGCGAAAGAGTTCGATGCAACGGCTTGCTACGGGACAGCGCAGCCTCCACCGCCTGCCCCGCAGAACCTTCAGTTGGTGGTGCACTGATTTTCGGAGTCGGTGCGGCCGAGATTCTGGCGGCGAGCCTGGCGGCAGATCTAAACTAACGCGCCTGATCGAGTCGGTACATAGGTCCGTGTGCGCTTGAGACGGTAAGAGGCAGGCAAAATAGATTTAGATTCAGGGACTGCATCGCCACGGGCGAACGTCCTAAATCCAATTAGGCGCTTCGAGTACAGAAGTATTCGATAAGACCCTCCCGGTCCAAGAAAAACCCAAGTCTAATCATCGGGAAACCCGGCTCCATGAAGGAGCTGCTAGTCCTTTAGTCCTTGGCGCGGGTCAGCACGGCTGCGTTACCACACACCAAAATTGGCCTTCTAGCGAGTAGGTCAGAATGTTGACGATGTTCTGTTGCCATATTTACGAATTTAACGTGTCTACTCCGAGGTCAAGATGGAATTCCTAAAGAGAAAGATTACAAAGGAGCAGAGCCGGGATACGGGTATGGCCATGGTTTTGTTGCTTTTGATTGCAGCGGCGTCGCGCAAGCGCGAAGGGTATTTATTGGGTGCCATTGCATTGCATGTCGTGAACATGATCTGGCCACAGATTTATCGGCCCCTGGCGGTGATCTGGTTGGGCCTTTCCGATCTGATTGGGGGGGTTGTATCGAAGATTTTGCTGTCGCTTGTGTTTTTCCTGATCGTGACGCCGATTGGAATTTTCCGGCGCATCGCTGGAAAAGACAGCTTGAAGTTGCGCGCTTTCAAGGCCAGCCAGGACTCCGTGATGTTGGAGCGAAATCACGTTTTTGTCGGCGCTGACCTTGAAAAGCCGTACTAGACAAACAGTTCTAACAACTCTAAGGAGCGATTTATGGATTTTCTGAAAGACTTGTGGGGTTTTTTAAAAAACCGGAAGAAATTCTGGCTGTTGCCGCTGATCATGATTCTGCTTACGTTCGGTGTGCTGATAGTGCTCGCCGGTGGAACCGCGATCGCACCGTTTATCTACACCCTGTTCTAACATCGGGGCAATCGTCTCGCAGGGTGAAACAATGGAAAAGGAATGGTGATGAAAAAAGGAATTCTGGGGATATCCGCTTACTACCATGATAGTGCCGCCGCGATCCTTGTGGACGGTACGATCGTGGCTGCGGCGCAGGAAGAGCGTTTTACCCGAAAGAAGCACGATTCTTCTTTTCCGATCCACGCGTGTCGCTATGTTCTTGAGGAAGCTGGTCTCGAATACAGGGATCTGACGGCGGTGTCGTTCTATGACAAGCCCTTCCTCAAGTTCGAGCGCTTGCTGGAGACCTATCACGCTTTCGCTCCCAGCGGGTTCGCCAGCTTTGTGTCGGCGATCCCGGTGTGGATCAAGGAAAAATTGTTTATGCGCAAGCTGCTTGCCGACCATCTGTCGGAACTCGGCGAGGGCAAGATCCCGGTCTTCTACCCCGAACATCATCTTTCGCACGCTGCCAGCGCTTTTTATCCTTCGCCTTTTCAGGATGCGGCGATCGTTACAGTCGACGGTGTAGGAGAGTGGGCGACCACTACCATTGGGCACGGCCGAGGCAAAGATATTGAGTTGTTGAAAGAGCTTCAATTTCCACACTCGGTCGGGTTGCTCTATTCGGCCTTCACTTATTACACCGGCTTCGCAGTGAATAGCGGCGAGTACAAATTGATGGGACTGGCCCCCTACGGCAACCCAGACTCTCCCCGAACCGCGGAGTTTAAGAAGAAGATCACCGAGACGCTAGTAGATATCCGGAAAGATGGATCGATCATTCTGAACATGGACTACTTCGAGTACGCCACGGGACTAAAGATGGCGAACGAGGCGAAGTGGAACGAACTCTTTGGGGTTCCGCGACGCGCCGCGGAGTCTGACATTTCTCAGGTGTATATGGACATGGCGTTAGCCATTCAGCAGGTCACGGAAGAGATCGTCATGCGGATTGTTTGTTCAGCGCGCGAGCTGACCAAGAGCAAGAACCTGGTCCTGGCGGGCGGAGTGGCACTCAATTGCGTGGCCAATGGCAAAGTGCTGAGAGCGGGAATTTTTGACGATCTGTGGATTCAGCCTGCCGCCGGAGATGCGGGAGGGGCCGTGGGCGCGGCTTACGCAGTGTGGTATATCCACCAGGGCCATGAGCGTCATGTGGACGGCAAGCGCGACACGACTCGAGGGTCGTATCTGGGTCCGGAGTTTTCGGACGTAGACGTTCGACGCACAATGCAAAAGTACGGAGCCATCGGGCATTACTATGACGACTTCGAGAATCTGGCTGCTGATGTTGCCTCGAAACTCGACCAGGGAAATGTGATTGGGTGGTTCCAGGGACGAATGGAATTTGGGCCGCGTGCGCTCGGGAACCGCAGTATTCTTGGCGACGCGCGGAATCCTGAAATGCAGAAAAAGCTCAATCTCAAGATCAAGTACCGCGAAGGCTTCCGGCCGTTCGCGCCTTCGGTATTGGAGGAGGACGTTGCCGAGTATTTTGAACTCGACCGGCCTTCACCGTACATGCTGCTGGTGGCGCCGGTTCGCAGTGACCGGCAGATTCCGCTGCCAGAGGCTTATCATGACCGGCCGTTGTATGACCGCCTCTATTTTCTGCGATCCGATCTGCCCTCAATCACTCACATCGATTACTCGGCACGCATCCAAAGCGTCAGCCGGGAGACCAACCTGCGGTATTGGGAATTAATCCAGGAATTCAAGAAGCTCACGGGTTACGGAGTCATCGTGAACACCAGCTTTAACGTCCGTGGCGAGCCCATAGTCTGCACTCCAGACGACGCGTACCGGTGCTTTATGCGCACTGAAATGGATTACCTGGTGGTGGGCAATTATTTATTCGATAAAACAGAACAGCCGAAATTAGCCGAGCAAGGGGACTGGCGCACGGAGTTCAAGCTCGATTAGTTTTGTCGCTCCGCAGCTTCTTAAATCAATAGATCTGAAATCGACAGACGACGATGAAATACGCTACTAATTTCGTGGTGCTGCTCTTTTCCATGCTGGTGGGCTTGCTGCTGGCGGAATTTGGAGCTCGGCTGGTTCTGAACCGGTCGGATTATCTTGGCGTGGGGATGGTGAACGACAGCATCCTGGGGGCGACGCCTTCGCAGACTGCCAAGGCGGGTTTTGATGCATGGGGCTTCCGGAATCGCGGGGTGCCACAGACGGCGGAAATCGTTGCAGTTGGCGATTCCCATACGTTCGGCAACACGGCACGGATGGATGAGTCCTGGCCTTATGTGTTGGGGAAGTTGGCCAACACGAGTGTTTACAACATGGGGATGGGAGGGTATGGGCCGAACCAGTACTTCTATCTTTCGAATAGCAAAGCGCTCAGCTTAAAGCCTCGCATGATCGTCTGGGGGCTTTATATGGGAGACGATTTCGAAAACGCCTACACCATTACTTACGGCCTTGATCACTGGGCCTACTTGAGGCAACAGACTGGGGGGAATGCCGATTTTAATATCTGGCAGAAGCCCGCGGACACTGGCTGGTTCAAGAGTGCGCGAGTCTGGTTGTCGGAGCACAGCATTGTTTACCAGTTACTTTTTCACGGGGCTTGGGGTGGACGGATTCAGGGTGAAGCGCAAATCAGGAACGCCGCGCAACTTTACCCTGGCGAGGCTACGTCGCTGAGCGTCCCGGATAAGAACATTCTCGAGGCATTTCGCCCAAAGAGTATGTTGGTTCGCCTGGATCAGCAGAGTCCCGCGATTCAGGAGGGCATGCGAATTACTTTTGAATTGCTTAAGCAGATGAATGAAATCTGCCGGCAAAAAGACATTCAGTTTGTAGTGGTGGTGATCCCGATCAAAGAGGCGGTCTTCTCTGAATATTTGGAGCACAATGCCAAGCTGCCTCTGACGGATGTGCTCGATCCTCTTTTAGAGAACGAGCGGCTGGCGCGAGCGAAAACCTTCAAGTTTTTGGACGATGCGGGAATCGCCTATGTGGATCCTTTACCCGCGTTAAAACGCTCCGCTGAACATGAACTCTATGCTCGCACTGCGGCGGATATGCATCCGGGGAAAAACGGATACAAGGTCATTGGCGAGACAGTTTTCGAAGCTTACAAGAAGTATTTGCCGGTGACGGACCAGCCTGAAGGAATGGGAGTAGCAAAGTGATCAGAGTCTGTATGGTTGCGTATACGTTCTATGAGGCCGATAACCGTGTGCGCCGCTATGCGGAGGCGCTCGCGAAACGCGGCGACGTGGTCGACGCAATCGCGTTGCAGCGGGAAGGGCAACCGCCGTTTGAGGTGATCCAAGGGGTCAGGGTGCATCGCATTCAGAGGCGTCTGATCGACGAACGGGGCCCGTTGACCTATCTCAGGAAGCTCTTACTGTTCTTCTTTCGCTCGGCCTGGATGTTGACGGTTCAGCATTTGAAAGAGCCATACGACGTCATTCACGTTCACTCGGTGCCGGATTTTCAGGTGTTCGCCACTTTGATTCCGCGGCTCACGGGCGCCCGGGTGATCCTGGATATTCATGACATCGTCCCGGAGTTCTATGCCAGTAAGTTCAAAGTGAGTGAACAATCGCTGGTTTTTCGGTGGCTCCTGCTGGTAGAGAGGTTGTCGATTGCGTATTCCGACCATGTGATCATTTCGAACCATCTGTGGGAGGAAAAACTCACAAAGCGGTCCGTGCGTCCGGAGAAATGCACCGCTATTATCAACTATCCGGACCCGTCAATTTTCACACGGCGGCAGCAGCAGAAACCGCGAGATAATTCCGACTTTGTGATGTGTTATCCGGGAACACTGAATTGGCATCAGGGGTTGGATCTCGCGATTAACGCTGTAGCCCTGTTACGGGATAAGTTGCCCCAATTGAAGTTCCTGATTATTGGTGACGGGCCGGACCGCGAGAAACTTAAGGCCATGGTGCGGGAACAACATCTCGAAGACCGCGTCTATCTGCGGGGCTTTGTTCCCATAGAAGAGGTTTCCGACATCATGAACGCGATCGATCTGGGTGTGGTGCCGAAGCGTAAGGACTCTTTTGGAAATGAAGCCTTCAGCACCAAGATCATGGAATTCATGGCTATGGGAGTTCCGGTGATTGCATCGCGGACTCGTATCGACCAGTATTATTTTAAAGACAGCCTGGTGCAGTTTTTTGAGTCTGAAAACACCGAAGATCTGGCCTGCAAAATTTTTGAACTCGTTCACGACGCCGCCAAGCGCTATTCGTTATGCGCTCATGCCAGCGACTTCATAGCACTGAACAATTGGGATGTCAGGAAGAATGAATATCTGAATGTAGTGGACCGGTTGACCAATCGGCACAATCCGGTGGTTGAGCCCCACCAGTCAGCGGTTGAGAAAGCGGACTAGGCAAGGGCACTCAGGTCAGATGTGCCTACCCATTGGAATTCAACATAATTGATCCGTTGGCGGATGAGCGTTGGGGCGATTTCGCGGCCAAGCACCCCAAAGCCTCAGTCTTTCACCAGCCTGGATGGCTCGAAGCTCTGGCGCGGACCTACGGATACGAAGTGTTTGTGGTCACGAGCACGGCGACGGGGAGTGCGCTCATGGATGGCGTGGTGTTCTGCCGGGTAGCCAGCTGGATTACGGGAACACGCGCGGTGTCATTGTCGTTTTCCGATCACTGCGAACCTCTGATGAACGCAGACCAAATCCCAGAGTTGTGCCGGTATCTAGTGGACAGATGCGGTGGCCAGGGGTGGAAGTACGTCGAGTTGCGCCCTCGCGAATGGAATGGGGGTGGGCAAAGCCAGTTTCGTGGCAATCAAGCATTTTGCTTCCACACGCTCGATTTAACGCAATCGATCGAGCATTTATTTCAAGGGTTTCATCGCGACTCGATCCAGCGAAAAATCCAGAGAGCCGAAAGCGAGCGCGTCAGTTATGAAGCGGGATCCTCGGAAGGCCTGGTCGACGAATTTTATGGCCTGCTGGTCATGACCCGGAAACGTCATCGATTGGTTCCTCAACCTCGAGTGTGGTTCAGGAACCTGGTGACCTACCTGGGCGCGAAACTCCAAATAAGAATTGCCCGCAAAGACGGGGTAGCGATTGCAGCGATTCTCAGCCTCCGGCATGGAGCATCGGTTGTATTCAAGTATGGCTGCTCAAACGAGCAATTTCACAATCTTGGCGCGATGCCGTTTTTGTTCTGGAAACTGATTGAAGAGAGCAAGAGTTCAGGAGCGGAAGAACTCGATTTCGGACGTTCGGATTGCGATCAACAAGGGCTGATCACTTTCAAGGATCGTTTTGGGACTCGCAAGGAATCGCTGAATTACTTTCGATACTCGCGAGCGCAACGAGCGACGACCGGATTTGGTCCGGCTCGGCGGCTGATGGACCGATTTGTTCCCCTGGTGCCCGATACACTGCTGCCAGCAGCGGGCAAGGTTTTATACCGGCACATGGGGTAGAGACCATTTTCGATGGCTTCAGGACTAATACCGCGAGGCTATAAAGATCAGTTTCTCAACGGAAGAGCGAGCGCTAGAAAGGGCGATGCGCTGAGTCGGGCTTTCCGGGGCTTTTATCGTTGTCCGGACGGGATGCTCGAGTTCGCTCTCAAAGGCAAGTTGTCCGCCGAAGAAGGTTATTTTCGTGTTGGCCCGAACGTGATCGGTTACGGCCGATCGTCTTTAGATTTAGAGGGTGAGAATGGAGCGGAAGCGAATCCAAGAAGTGCGAAGAATCTCGATTCTGCCATGTCGGATATTCTCGGAAGCGAAACAATCGGGAAGGCAAGAGTCGAATTGCCTTTCGACCCGACGGAGATTATTGAGAATCTTCGGCTCGAACGCTATCCCCACCGGGTGCTGCAGGGATGGGAGAGGGTTTTGAAGCGAATCTACTACGGGCTACGACCGGTAGTGAGTTCGGGGATTCGCAAGAAAATTCAGAGGTTCAATGCCCGCCGGTCACGAAATCTTCCGTTTCCTCAATGGCCGGTGGACACGACCGTCGAAAATATTTGCGAAACCATTCTGCTGAGAGGCCTGGAGACAAGAGCGGTCGACCAGGTTCCTTTTGTCTGGTTTTGGCCGCGGGGCGATCGCGGATGCGTGGTGATGACCCACGATGTTGAAACCGCCGCCGGACGAGAGTTTTGCGGGGCGCTGCTGGATATTGACGACTCTTTTGGGATCAAAGCTTCTTTCCAGATTGTTCCGGAAGAGCGATATCCGGTGTCGGCTGAGTTTCTCAATGAGATTCGGCGTCGCGGGTTTGAAGTTGCACTGCACGACTTGAATCACGATGGACGGCTATTTGACAGTCGTGGAATATTTTTGCGGCGCGCGGCGCGCATTCGGGACTTTGCCAAGGAGTATGGGGCGTGCGGATTTCGATCGGCAATTCTTTACCGCAAGCCGGAGTGGCTGGACGAACTCGGATTCTCTTATGACATGTCCACACCTAATGTTGCGCACCTTGATCCGCAAGACGGGGGGTGCTGTACGGTGATGCCGTACTTTATTGGAAAGACGCTGGAACTCCCGGTAACCACGGTACAGGACTACAGTCTGTTCCACATTTTGGATGAGCGATCTATCGATCTGTGGAGTGTACAAACGGAACTGATTCTAAAGAAAAATGGGATGGTGAGTTTTATTGTGCATCCCGACTACGTCATTGATCGGGAATACAGGCAGGTATATGAAGAGTTATTGAGCTACCTGCGACGATTGCGGGAGACTGCCCAAATCTGGTTCGCTCTTCCTCGCGAAGTCAATGACTGGTGGAGGAAGCGTAGTCGAATGTCAGTGGTGAAGCGTGGTGCGAGCTGGCAGATTGAAGGCGAAGGGTCCGAGAATGCGGTGCTTGCATTTGCGAGTAGTATCGACGGGCGACTGACGTATCAGTTCGCGAATGAAACCGTGACGGTTTAAATCTTGGATACGGTAATGCGGGAAAAGCGAAGATCGCCCGACACGCCCGTACCATCCAAATGTCACTCGACCGGCTTTAAGTACACGCTCTGATGCAGGGGACACCCAGCGACGCCGCACGAAGACGAAGCGTTGGAGCTCTCTGCATTTTAATTCTGGGCATCATCGCGATCGCGGGGCTGTGGCCATTTCACGCTCCCAGGAACAACGTGAGTTGGATTGGCGTGGAAAATGGACTTCGTTTTGCGCCCTACGCCACGGTAGTGAGCGCGAAGCCTCTTCACCTAGCTGAAATAAACGGTGACGAGGCGTGCAGCCTGGAAATGTGGCTTGCGCCGGGACCAGACCGCAAAGGTACTATTTTGGCCTTCGGGAGTGCGAACAATTCCAGAGTCCCGTTTACTTTGCGCCAGGTGGGGGAAAATCTCGGAATTGAGAGGTATATCGTCGACGGTCGGGGACGGGCCATCAGGCCGTGGCTCACGGTGGAGCGCGTCTTTCGGAACGAACCGGTTTTTCTGACCATAACGGCGGGGAAGGGTGAAACGCGGGTGTATGTCAATGGTACTCCTGCGCAGGCTTCTTCGTGGTTCGGACTCGAGGGGAGAGACTTTGAGGGAAACCTGGTTTTGGGCACCTCCACCATCAACGATAGCTGGAGCGGAGAAATACGTGGGTTGGCGATCTACCCGCGAGAGCTAAGTCGGGAAGATGTCTCGGAGCACTTTAACCGTTGGACGTCGAAACTGCCTCTGGACGTCGCAGAGGGAGAGCGACCGGAGGTGCTCTACTTGTTCAACGAGCGAGCTGGGAATATTGTCCATGACGACGCTTCCGGTCAAGGAAATGCTGGGCGGGATCTGCTGATTCCGAGCCACTACGCTGTGCTGCACAATCCTGTGCTGCAGTCCCCACTTGAACACTATCGTGATCGTTGGAGCGCCGCACATTACTGGCCCTACTGGCAAGACGTTTGCGTTAATGTCGCGGGCTTCGTTCCCGTGGGCTTTTGCTTCGCGACCTATCTCTCTTTGGTTAAAGGGTGGAGAAGTCCGGCGGCGTCAGCGATTCTGATCGGATTTGCGCTCAGTCTCACGATTGAAGTGTGGCAGGCATTCCTGCCGACTAGAAATTCCAGCCTGACCGATGTCATTACCAATACCCTCGGAACGGGGATGGGAACAGTATTTTATCGATCATCGTGGGTACAACGGGTCTGGACCGAGAGCCTTAGTTACCTAGGTGTAGTTACTTAGCACTGACGTGGTGTAAGGATCTACACGTGGTCTAGTCAGGTGATTAGTTAGTCCTGTGCAGAAAGTTTGTGTAAGATATAGCCAACGTTCTATTCGCTCTGTGGCATCTTGGTATCTGTAACATTCGTGAGAATAGTCCTCCCCTTGTTTGAAAACAAACTCCCTTCTGCATTGTTGTATAGCTTTGAGTGAGTTCGAACGATTCGGGGTATAAAGCCAATGCTGACAGTTACGAAATCGAGAAGCTCGATTGACATAGCCATTATTGGAGCGGGACCTTACGGTCTCTCCATCGCGGCTCATCTGAGGGCGCGGGGAGCCGATTTCCGAATATTCGGTCGCCCTATGCAGGCGTGGATTGACCAGATGCCCAACGGAATGCGGCTTAAGTCCGAAGGCTTTGCGTCATCTCTTAGCGATCCGGATTCTGACTTCACGCTTGCCGACTACTGCAAGGAAAAAGGTATTCCGTATGCTGACACGGCATTGCCCGTGCCGATTGAAGTTTTTTTTTCATACGGCCTCGAGTTCCAGAAGCGATTGGTGCCGGGTGTCGAGGACAAGGTGGTAACAGTTCTACGACGCTCCGCGGGCGGCTTCGAGCTCGAATTGGGAGATGGGGAGTTGGTGGAGGCGCGCCGAGTGGTGGTCGCGGTGGGAATCCGACATTTCCGCCACGTACCGGACATTCTTGCTGCGCTGCCGGAAGAGTTGGTGAGCCACAGCTCAGACCATGGCAAGTTGGATCGTTTCAAGGGCAAGCGTGTCATTGTGGTTGGAGCTGGAGCATCGGCGCTCGATGATGCGGCGCTGCTGCATCAGGCTGGCGCTTCAGTTGAACTGGTTGCGCGTCGCAAGACGATACGATTCCACGATCCGCCAAACACCCGCCCCAACACTCTCCGTCAAAGGATTCGCGCGCCGAAGACGGGGTTGGGACCAGGTTGGAAATCGTTTTGGTGCGTCAATGCACCGTTGGTATTCAGGCAAATGCCGCGGAAATTCCGTGTCGACACCGTGCGTCTGGTTCTGAGTCCTGCACCGGGCTGGTTTATAAAGCAGGATGTTGTGGGGAAGGTTCCATTCAATCTTGAATGTACCATCGCGCAAGCGAAGAGAGAGAATGGCCAAGTTACCCTTGAGATTGCCAATAGTGACGGTACGCGCAAGTTGTTAACTGCGGATCATATCGTTGCGGCAACCGGGTACAAGGTTGACTTGCGACGAATTGCATTCCTAGGCAAGGAAATGCTCGATGGCATCGAGTCCGTCGAACAGTCGCCCGTGTTGTCATCGAGTTTCGAATCGTCAATCCCCGGTTTGTATTTTGTAGGAGCTTCGGCCGCGAACACTTTTGGGCCGTTGATGTGTTTTGTTTTCGGGACGAAATTCGTCGCTCGCAGGTTGTCAAAGCAGCTTGTAAAGTCAGCTCAGCGCGGGGTTGTTGCGAGCCGAACTGTGGCGAAAGCGCAAGTTCTTGATCGCGGTTAATCACAAGACATTCGGATGATCGATCAGGCCGCACGACGCATCACGAGGGAAGGTCATAGATCTTTCGACCGTGGCAAGGTTTCAAGACCTAGCGTGGGAAACAACAATTCCATTCCTCGAGCACGGCGATCCAGCAACGTGAGAGTCCTGTTGACTAATACGGACAGGTGGCCGGCCCCGGCTCGCCTCGCCGCTAGTTTGTCGAAAGTCGGTTGCGATGTGTCGGCTCTATGTCCCATTCCTGGGCATCCGCTATCTAAGACACAGTGCGTCGAGAACGTCTTTTCCTATGACGGCTATCACCCGTTAAGTTCGCTGAAAGATGCTATCGAGCGATGCGATCCGCAGCTCATCGTTCCGTGCGACGACCTGGCGGTCCAGCATTTGCACGAACTGTATCGGGATAGCCATGAAACCGAGGCAGCCCACCTGGCGCAACTACTCGAAACATCACTCGGTTCCCCGGCAAGTTATCCGATTGTTTCGTCGCGATACGATGTGATCAAGATTGCGGCGGAAGAAGGCATTCTGGTGCCGGATACGACGTTGTTGAGATCGTTGGACGATCTGAGAGCGTGGGAAAAGAAGGGAAAGCTTCCAGTCGTGATCAAGGCTGACGGGACATGGGGCGGTCGCGGGGTGAGAATCGCGCACTCCGCGGAAGGCGCGGAAGAGGCTTTCCGCGAGCTCTCGCAACTGCCGGGAAGTGCCAAGGTGATCAAGCGCTTGCTGCTGGAAAAGGACCGATCCTGGTTGCGATCGTGGTGGCTGGGCACGCATCCGGTGATTACCGCTCAATCGCATATTGACGGTCGACCCGCGAACTGCGCGGTGGTTTGCTGGCATGGCGAAATGTTGGCGGGAATCGCGGTCGAAGTGGTCAGCGCACAGGAACTTACCGGTCCCGCGACGGTTGTCAGGGTGGTTGAGTCTGCCGAGATGTTGACCGCAGGGCGCTTGATTGCGCGACGGCTTGGGCTCTCTGGATTCTTCGGTCTGGATTTCATGATTGACGACGCGAGTGGCGCTACGTATCTGATCGAGATGAATCCTCGATGCACGCCTCTGTGCCACTTGCAACTCGGAAAGGGCAGGGACATGGTGGCCGCGCTGTTCGAGCGACTTACGGGTAGTCCTTACCATGAAGCGGCGCCGACGACGGGGAACGACATGATTGCCTATTACCCGCAGGCTTTGCAGAGTGCGACTAAGTTCTTAGAGTCGAGTTTTGTTGACATCCCGCAGGGTGAACCGCAACTAGTTGACGAGTTGCTGAATCCGTGGAGCGGCCGCAGTCCGCTGGGGCGATTGTTGGATCGCGTGCGTCCGGCTTACCTGCGCAGGAAAGCGCCTAAACCGTGCGTGTTCGAAAGGGCAGTTCTGGACCGCAGCCATATTTGATGTTGGTACTATGGTTGGCGATTCCGCGCAGGGGAGCACAAGCACGTAGGTCTGATCTGGAATGATCTTTAACGAGACGAAGTTGCAAGGTGTTTACGAGATTCATCTCGAACCGCATCGTGATGAACGTGGCTTTTTTGCGCGTTCCTGGTGTACCGAGGAGTTCGAACAGCATGGGTTGAATCCGGTGACCGTGCAGTGCAATGTTGCGTTCAACGAAAAAAAGGGGACGCTCCGAGGGTTGCACTATCAAGGGGAGCCTCATCCGGAAGCGAAGCTGGTACGATGCACGCAAGGAGCGATTTACGATGTCGTGGTGGATCTCCGACCGGGATCCTCATCGTTTAGCAAGTGGATTGGCGTGCTGCTGAGCGCTGCCAATCGAAACATGATTTACGTACCGGAGGGTTGCGGGCACGGACTGTTTACGCTTGAGGACAGAACCGAAGTTTTTTATCAGATGTCGGAGTTCTATTATCCAGAGCTATCGCGGGGAGTGCGGTGGAATGACCCGGCATTTCAGGTTGAGTGGCCAGCCCACCCGATGGTGATGTCCGACCGCGATCGAAATTATCCGGATTTCCAATTCTGATCGACCTGCAGCGGCACGAAAGCATGAATCTGTTGAGCGAATTCGACCGCCAGGATCTGACAAAGGTCGGGGAAGAACTTCACAGTCTTGCGGCCGAGCTTTACCCGATCTGCCGGAGCATTACTGGCGAGGGTTTCCGGCAGACACTTGGGCTGATCAAGCAACGGATTCCACTGCAGATCTTTGAGGTGCCTACAGGAACCGAAGTTTTCGATTGGACCATCCCTAAAGAGTGGAATATTCGCGACGCTTATATCAAGGATGGGAGTGGCCGACGCGTCGTTGATTTTCAGAGATCGAACCTTCATGTGGTTAATTACAGCATTCCTGTGCGCGAAAGGATGCCGCTGAGCGAACTCAAGCAGCATCTCTTTACGTTGCCCGACCGACCGGACTGGATTCCTTATCGCACGTCTTATTACAAGGAGGCATGGGGATTCTGTCTGGCGCACAATCAGATGCTGGCGCTGGCGGATGGTAACTATGAGGTATGTATCGACTCTACGCTTGCGGCGGGTAATCTGACGTATGCGGAATGTTTTTTGTCGGGCCGCTCGGCGGATGAAGTGCTGATCTCAGTCCACGCCTGCCATCCGTCTCTCGCCAATGACAATCTCTCGGGCGTGGCGGTTGCTACATCGTTGGCAGAATATCTTGCCAAGCGGGATCTCCGATACTCTTACCGTTTTTTGTTCATTCCGGGAACGATCGGTGCAATCACGTGGCTTGCTCGTAACGAGAGCAAGATAAGTCGAATCCATCACGGATTGGTTTTGACGGGCATTGGAGATGCGGGAGGGTTTCATTATAAGAAAAGCCGCCGCGGTAATGCTGAGATCGACCAAGTTGTGGCGCACGCTTTGCGACACCAGGGGGAAGCATCCGAGATTCTGGAGTTTTCTCCCTACGGCTACGATGAGCGCCAGTATTGCTCGCCGGGCTTTAATCTGCCGGTTGGGTGTTTGATGCGAAGTGTTTGGGGAACGTTTCCGGAGTATCACACCTCGGCGGATAATCTCGATTTTATCCGGCCGGCGAAGATGGCGGCTTCGCTTCGCGTTTGTGCCACGATTATCGATGTGCTGGAAGGAAATCGCCGCTATAAGAATCTCAAACCTTATTGTGAACCGCAGCTAGGGAAGCGAGATCTCTACCGATCCAGTGGAGGCGAGGCGATCAGCACGGAGATTAACGCCCGCCTGTGGGTTCTGAATTTGTCGGATGGCGAGCACACGCTTCTGGATATCGCGGAACGATCGGGATTGCAGTTTTCGACAATCTGCGACGCTGCTGAAGTTCTGCGCCAGAGCGGATTGTTGGCCGAGGTCGCGCACGACGATCTAGCGGCCTCCAATGCTTTGTAGCCGCCTTTCTTCTTTGTTCTAGTCCTTTGTTCCAATTCCTCGTTCGAGTACAACGGTCTATTCAGTATTTCTTTTGACCACAAGGCGAAACGACAGGGCAATTGATGGCAACCGCGACACTTCCGGCACCCGTACAGAGCACTTCTGCGAAGAAACGGTCTTTCTACAGGCCTGAGCTCGATGTGCTCCGTTTTTTTGCGTTTCTGGCGGTGTTTCTTTTTCATTTCAACCATCCGGCGGAATATTATACGCAGCACGGTATTCCACGAGCGGTCGCGATTGCGGGTTCGAGCATTATCGAAGGCGGGGTGTTCGGGGTTGACCTGTTTTTTGTTCTCAGCGCCTATCTGATCACAGAATTGATGCTGCGTGAGAAGGATGTTTGTGGCTCGTTGGATGTGAAGGGATTTTATCTGCGGCGTATTTTGCGCATCTGGCCGCTTTACTTCTTTTACATCGGATTGGCGTTGATTCCCGCATTCAATCCGGGGCATGTCTTTACGTGGCGTGCGGCGGCGGCTTATGTTTTGTTGGCCGGGAATTGGAGCGTCATCCTTTGGGGCTGGCCCATCCATTCCATCATTGGTCCGCTATGGACGGTGTCGATTGAGGAGCAGTTCTATCTGGCTTGGGCTCCCATTGTCCGAAATCTGACGCGTAAGAATCTGGCCGTCGCGGCTCTCAGTATGTTGGTCATTTCGAACGTCATCCGAATCTCGATGGTACTGGTACATGGGGGAATGAATTCGGTTTGGTGTAACACACTCGCCCGGCTTGATCCGATTGCCGCAGGTGTGCTGGTTGCGGCAGTGTTGCGTGGAGGGATTCCGAGCTTTCGTGCAGCCACTCGCTGCTGCATGCTGGTTATCGGAATCGTTTCATTCGCAATGGTCGCGAACTTCTGGAAGATTCACGAACCGGAGAGCTTGAAATGGGTTCCGACGATGGTCGGCTATCCGGTGGTCGCGATTGGGGCGACTTTGATCATGCTGGCGGTGCTTGGGGTTCAACTTCGCATGCCACGATCGCTGCTTTATCTGGGAAAAATTTCTTACGGATTGTACGTCTACCACGCTCTTGGGAACCTTCTATCGGGAATGCTGATTCCGGTACATACGGCTTTCATCCAACTGGCGCTCAGGCCGATCGCGGCGTTGGCGATCACCATTGTGATGGCGGCGATTTCGTACGCGGTGCTGGAGACTCCCTTTCTCAAGCTTAAGAAACGTTTCGCCCATATCGATTCTCGACCGGTGTAGACACGTTCGAGGGCCGGCAATTCGCTACAAGATCGCGATGGCATGGTTCCGAAAGTAACTAAAGCAGGATCAACTGGATACAGTTCTTGATTATGGTATTTTCCATCCGGTATGATGAGACATTCCTTACCCCGAACCTCTCCCTCAGTTGCGGTAGGCATTTTTGCTGGATTCTTGACGTGCTCGACGGGCAATCTATTAGCGGTGTAAAACGCGGCGATCAGGACAGCGGCGCACGCAAATTCAATTCGAAATGAGAGTGGCATGAGAGTCCTGTTAACTGGTCATAAAGGATATATCGGAGCGGTGGCTGGGCCTGTACTGCGCTCGGCGGGTCATGACGTGGTCGGGTTGGATAGCGATCTTTACGCGAACTGCGATTTTGGCGATGCCAGTTCCGACATTCCTGAAATTCGCAAGGATCTTCGCGAGATTACCAAGGCGGACCTCAAGGGCTTCGATGCGGTTGTGCATCTGGCGGCGCTGTCGAATGATCCGGTGGGGAATCTCAATCCACAACTTACTTATGACATCAATCATCTCGCGTCGGTGACTCTGGCAAGACTGGCAAAAGCGGCAGGGGTAAAGCGTTTTGTTTTTGCGTCGTCGTGCAGTACTTACGGCGCGGCCGGCGATGATTTCCTGGACGAGACTTCGGCGCTGAACCCGGTGACTCCGTACGGCGAATCGAAGGTGCTGGTGGAACGCGACATTGTGCCGCTCGCGAGCGACACTTTCACTCCAACCTATATGCGCAATGCGACTGCGTACGGCGCTTCGCCTCGGTTGCGCCTCGATATTGTTTTAAACGACCTGGTTGCTTCGGCGCTTACAACCGGCCTGGTTTATATGAAAAGCGATGGGACGCCGTGGCGTCCGATTGTGCATATTCGCGACATCATCGCGGCTGTTGTGGCAGTCCTGGACGCGCCCCGCGAGGTAGTCCACAACCAGACGTTCAATGTTGGCCGCAATGATGAAAATTTCCGCATCCGCGAATTGGCCGACATTGTTGCCGAGACGGTTCCGGGATGTCGCGTCGAGTATGCACTGGGCGGTGGTCCCGATCTCCGCTGCTATCGGGTTAGCTTTGACAAGATTAACCGCTTGCTGCCGGCGTTCCGTCCGCAATGGACGGCGCGTCAGGGAGCTCAAGAGCTCTACGATGCGTATCGCAAGGTTGGTCTGACGGCCGCCAATATGAAAGATGGACGGTATGTCCGGATCAGCGAAATTCGTCGTCTGCAGCAGGCGGGACGGCTGGACGGTGACCTGAACTGGACGGGCAAGGATGCGAGGAGCACGGTTGGCGTCTAGCTTCCGCTCGAATTTAACTCTATGACAACTACCTCGGTTCTTCAGAAGATTGATCCGCAGACCGCGACCAAGACGTGCCGCTTTTGTGGCGCGGGATTGGAGCGTACGTTCGTGGACCTGGGCATGTCGCCGCTTTGCGAGACCTATCCCTCGGTGGCTCAGTTGAATCAGGGCGAAGTTTACTATCCGCTACACGTTTATGTTTGCGAGAAGTGCTGGCTGGTGCAACTGGAAGAATACGAAAGCGCGGAAAGCATCTTCAGCGACTACGCGTATTTTGCCTCTTATTCGGACTCGTGGCTGAAGCACTGCGAGAAGTACTGCAACGAGATGAAGGCACGTTTCGGCTTCAACGAGCAAAGCTTTGTGGCGGAAGTAGCGAGTAACGATGGCTATTTGTTGCAATACTTCGTACGTATGGGTGTTCCTGTACTTGGAATTGAGCCTGCTGCCAATGTGGCGAAGGCCGCCGTTGAAAAGGGTGTTCCGACGCTGGTGCGTTTCTTCGGAACACAGGTGGCGAGGGAACTGGCGGCGGAAGGACGCACGGCCGATCTCGTTCTTGGAAACAATGTCCTGGCGCAGGTTCCCGACCTCAACGACTTCGTGGAAGGCCTGAAGATCCTGCTGAAGCCAGAAGGCGTTTTGACGCTGGAGTTTCCGCATCTGCTACGCCTGATCGAGTTCAATGAATTCGACACGATTTATCACGAACACTTTTCCTATTTCTCGTTGATCAGCACGATCAAAATCATGGAGGCGCATGATCTGCGCGTGTTCGATGTGGAAGAACTGAAATCGCACGGCGGGTCGCTGCGCGTGTTTGCCTGCCGCACGAATAGTCAGACTCATTCCGTGGGTTCCAGCGTCCAGAAGGTGATTGCCGATGAAATCAACGCCAAACTCGGCGAGGTCGCCGGCTATGAAAGTTTTGGACGCCAGGTGAAAGACACGAAGCTTGCTCTGGTTGATTTTCTCTTGAAGGCAGCCAAGGACGGCAAAAGAGTTGCAGGGTATGGTGCGCCGGGAAAGAGCGCCACGCTGTTGCATTACTGCGGCATTGGCAAAGATCTGATCGAATACACGGTCGATCGAAGTACGTACAAGCAAGGACGGCATCTGCCGGGGACTCGTATTCCGATCTACGCTCCCGACCGGATTCGCGAAACCAAGCCCGATTACATAGTGATTCTGCCCTGGAATTTGAAAGACGAAATCATGCAGCAATTGAGTTATGTGCGCGAGTGGGGCGGCGGGTTTGTCGTCCCGATACCAAAAGTCGCGGTTCAATAGGGCCGTTGCGACGGAGTAGGCTATGAATATTTTTATAGATTCGAGAATCGATGACGACCGGCGGCGAACGGAACTGTACCGCGGTTCACTCTTCGTCCATGCCCCAACGTCGGGCGCTTTGAGGCTGTGCCGCTTAGCGCAGGATATGGTGGAGGAGGCTTTTCGTCCGTTTGATCCGCGGACTATCCACGAAAACATGCCGGCGGAAGAATGCGCGGAGATATTGGCAGTGCTCAAACCGAAGTTCATTCACCATCCTGAAGCCAAGAAGTGTATCCAGGAAATGCTGGTGGAGGCGGGTTGTGATCTTTCAAAGACTTACTTTGACGTGCCGCGCCTGCGAACCGCTTTTCCGGGCGATTATCTGAAATCGGGAATTGCCTATGCGTTTCATCCGCACCGTGATACCTGGTATTCCGCTCCCTTCTGCCAAATCAACTGGTGGATGCCAGTGTATGAATTGAACAGCGAAAACTGCATGGCTCTTCATCCTCATTACTGGAGCCGCGCGATTAAGAACGGGTCGCGTGAGTACAACTATCACAAGTGGAATCAGGAAAGCCGGCAAAATGCGGCGCAGCACGTGAAAACCGACACGCGGGTGCAGCCGCGTCCGGAGGAACCTGTTGAGATCGATCCGCAAGTGCGACTGGTGTGCGATGTTGGGGGGGCGTACCAGTTTTCGGCGGCACAGCTCCATTCGACGGTACCAAATGTTTCGACCGCGACTCGCTACAGCATTGATTTTCGTACTGTTCATATTGACGACGTCGTGAACCGGATTGGAGCTCCGAATGTCGACTCCGCTTGCACCGGAACGACGATGGGCGATTATCTTCGGGGAGGCGACTACTCGCACCTTCCGGAAGAAGCGATGGCCTTATATCTCGATGTTAAGGAACCAAAGTCTGTCGCATCGCATTCGCAACGGCAAGCGACGGCAAACCTCAAACCCGGGATATGAGGTTCTCGAATAACGGGGGAATTAGCGTTTGAATTGGGAGGCAGGCATGAAAGTGGTTCTATTTTGTGGCGGCGAAGGAATGAGGCTGCGAGGTTATTCAGAGGATGTTCCAAAGCCTATGGTTACGATTGGTTCGCGGCCGGTGCTTTGGCACGTGATGAAGTATTACGCCCACTTTGGACACAAAGACTTTCTACTTTGCCTAGGGTACAAAGCGAATGCCATCAAGAATTACTTTCTGGAATACGAAGAGTCTGTTTCGAACGACTTTATCTTTTCCGATGGTGGGCGAAAACTGGAGTTTATGCAGCGCGATATCGATGATTGGAAGATCACGTTCATTGACACGGGATTGCGTTCGACAATTGCAGACCGATTGCGTCTTGTGGAACCTCATTTGGACGGAGAGGAAGTGTTCCTCGCGAACTATAGCGACGGTCTGACAGATTTTCCCCTGCCCAAGATGATAGAAGAGTTTTCCAAACGGAACAGCTACGCATCTTTTCTTTCCGTGCAACCTCGCACGAGTAGCCTTGACGCGGTGAATCTAACAGATGATGGTTCTGTACGGACAATTAAGACGATGAAGGATTCCGGCATTTGGGTGAATGGCGGATACTTTGTATTGCGAAAAGAGGTTTTCCGATATATCAATGCAGGCGAGGAATTGATCTATGAACCGTTTCAGCGCTTAATTGCGGAAGGTAAGGTCTGGTCCCAACGTTATCCGGGATTCTGGCAATGCATGGATACGTTCCGTGACAAGCAGATCCTCGACGAACTAGAAGCATCCGGTTCAGCCCCGTGGTGTTTGTGGAAGAACGGGCATCGGACGAGCGAAGTGACTGCATGATGAAGTTGAGTCTCTTGAGGCACGGTTCAGACTCCATCAACGTCCTATGTCTAGGCGCTCACTCAGATGACATCGAGATTGGTTGCGGTGGCACCCTGTTGCAACTCAAGAAACTTCACAGGAACATACAATTTCACTGGGTCGTTTTTAGTGCCGCTGGCGTTCGCGGCCGTGAGGCCAAGAGCGCAGCTGGACTGTTCACTTCTAACTCCCAAGCCGAAGTCGATCTCAAAGAATATCGAGATGGTTTCTTCCCTTACTTCGGAGCGGAGGTGAAGGATTCTTTTGAGCAGGTGAAGTCACGAATCAAGCCGGACTTGATTTTCACTCACTGGGGTGGTGACGCGCATCAGGATCACCGCTTAGTCAGTGAGCTTACCTGGAATACGTTTCGAGACCACCTCATTCTAGAGTACGAGATTCCAAAGTATGACGGAGATCTGGGACGACCGAACCTGTTCGTTCACTTGGATGCTGCGCTGCCGGAGTTGAAAGCGGATTTTTTGTTGCGGGCGTTTGAAACGCAGCGCTCGAAAGCGTGGTTTGACCGCAACACGTTTCTCGGGATGATGCGCATTCGAGGCATGGAGTCGAACTCGCCAAGTGGCTACGCTGAAGCATTTTACTGCCGGAAAATCGTGCTTTGAGCAACTGATCTGCACCTTGGGGGATTAGAATGACCAAAACATCACAAGATGCCAAGGCTTTGTATTCGCTTGGTTTGCAGCAACCACAATGGGCTTATTTCCGCGGTGACGTGCGCCCCTGGAAGGAAGCAACCTTGCATATTTCTTGCGAGGCGGTAAACAGGGGCCTTAATGTGTATGAAGGCTTAAAAGGTTACTGGCAAGCGCGGGAGAACAAGTTCGGGATCATCGAATTAAGACGACACTATGAACGATTGGTTCGCTCCGCTCGATTGTTGCACATCCCAGTTCCAGTAACGTTCGATGAATTTGCTGGCGCTTGTAAGAAGCTCATCCGTGCTCTGTACGAGCCCGACAAGGACATGTGGGTTCGGGCAACGTTGTATGTTGTCGAAGGACACTGGGGAGAAGGCACTGAGGCGGATTTGGTTCTGACCGCTTATCATCAATCCAGACAGCTACCCACTTCTGTCGGCGTTGGGATCAGCACATGGCAACGATCCACTGATATAAGTTTGTCGCCTCGTATCAAAACAAGTACGAACTATCAGATTGCCAGGCTCGCGCGTATTGAAGGTAGAGGACGCGGCTTTCCGGAGATGATTCTTCTTAACCAATTCGGACGGCTAGCAGAAGCGACAGGCGCATGCGTGGTGATAGTCCGCGATGGCTGTGTGATTACACCGCCGGCTTCTGAGGGTCGATTGGAAAGCATAACTCTCGAAGTCGTGCGACGGATCTGCCACTCTTTAGCCATACCCTTCATAGAGCGCCCTGTGGATCGAACAGAACTCCACATTGCGGATGAAATCCGACTAGTAGGCACGCTTGCGGAGTTGACCCCCGTTCATCGCGTGGACGACTACGAGTTGCCACCGAGTTCCCCCCTAACAGACTTGATCGCCGAGACGTTCTGGGCAGCTGTTCGGGGCTTTTCCCCGAATCCCGCTGTGGACCTGACGTTCGTTTAGCGGCGACGCTGCTAACACAACGTCGGCTCATACAAAGCCTTTAACAAGTGGGCTTGTTTCTTGTCGGGTTTGAATTGATGGATTCCGGAACGCGCAATTCCGATGGGACGCAGTCGAAAGAGCCGTCGTGACCGAGTCTGCAGTTCCTCGCCCAGATGGCGATGTGCCATCGCTGACGACCCAACTACCGGCTTCTTCCGAGTTCAAGAAGAGATCGGTTCGGGGTGGTGCCATTACCGTATTTGGCCAGGGCTTTAGCATGGCCCTCCAGATCGGCACGACCTTCATTCTGGCCCGTCTGCTGTCACCCACCGACTATGGCCTTCAGAGTATGGTTGTCACCTTGACGAGTTTCTTCAGTTTGTTCAGGGATGCAGGGTTGAGCGTCGCAACTGTCCAGCGTGACCGTCTTGCTGAGGACCAGATCTCGGCGCTGTTTTGGATCAATACTGCGCTGGGCACATTTCTCACCATTGTGGTGGCGAGCGCCGGCCCGTTCTTGGTCGAATTCTACAAAGAACCTAGGCTACTCTGGGTGACAATTGCATCCGCCTCGGTGTTTTTCTTCAATAGCTTGGCAATCCAACATCGCGCACTGTTGGAACGTGCGATGCGTTTTAGCACAAGCGTCAAAATCGACATCTTCTCTGGCGCTGTGGGCGCAGCGATCGCACTCGTTATGGCATATCGCGGATTTGGTTATTGGGCTCTTATCTGCCAAACTATCAGCATTCCGATTGTCGGCACTGCCGCCACATGGAGCGCGATACGGTGGGTACCGGGAAGACCCCGTTGGACGCCCGAACTACGTTCAATGTTGCGCTTTGGCGGCACCGTCACGCTTAATAGCTTAGTAGTTTATGTCGCTTACAATACAGAGAAGATTCTTCTGGGACGATTCTGGGGTGCGGCGGCGCTGGGCATCTACGGCCGAGCTTACCAACTCGCGACACTACCGGTGCAACAACTTCTCGGAGCAGTCCACATTGTTGCTTTTTCTGTGTTATCTCGGATGCAGGGTGATGCGGAGCGTCTTCAGAGAGCGTATCTGAAATCGCTATCTGTCATTGTCGCTCTGACAGTTCCAGTTGTTATCAGCTCGGCGCTATTTGCGAACGAGATTATCTTGATAGTGCTCGGTCCGAAGTGGATATCGGCTGCTCCGGTCCTTCGTTTATTAGCTCCTACAGTGTTGGTGCTTGCGCTTGTAAATCCTTTTTCGTGGTTGCTGTCTTCCAAGGGCCAGGTCGAGCGCAGCTTGAAAATAGCCTTCTTGATTTGTCCAGTAGTTATCCTTGGCATCGTCGCTGGTCTTCACTACGGGCCCACTGGAGTAGCGACGGGATATTCTGCCGCGATGGTTGTCCTCTTTTTGCCGATCGTGGCATGGGCTACCCATGGATCGGGAATCACGCTTCGTGCCTATTGGGAGGCGGTTAGACCACCACTGATTTCAGGCGCTATGGCGGGTGGATGCGCATGGTTGGTCCACACTTGGTCTAAAGTCGGTCTACGGCCGATTCCATTGTTGATTCTGGAATTGACGGTTTCAGCGCTAATCTATTCGGGAATCATGTTGTACGTGATGAGACAGAAGGAATTTTACTTTGACTTGGTAAAGAATATCCTTCAGCAGAAGCAGCCATCGCTAACGGTATGCTGAAGGCTGCACAAACCTGTTTCTGAAAACCTCAGAAGTTCGAAGCGGAGGAATTGTTAAGCAATTCGCAAGCCAGATATGAATTCAAACAAACACAAACTGCGTGTCGGCGAGTGGGTGGAAATCAGGAGTAAAGAGGAGATTCTACGAACCCTCGACTGTAACGGTCAACTCGACGGTATGCCATTCATGCCCGAGATGTTTGCTTTTTGTGGCAAACGATTCCAAGTTTACAAACGAGCGCATAAGACCTGCGACACCGTGTTCCCGATTCGCGGTCGACGGGTCGACGATGCCGTTCATCTGGAAACGCGTTGCGATGGCTCTGCGCATGGTGGATGCCAAGCTGGTTGTTTGATTTTCTGGAAGATGGCTTGGCTGAGACCGCCTGATGGCGGATTGGCGGACGATCGTCATTTCATCCGTCAACCCCCTGACTCGCCCACCGAATGTACGCAAAAGGATGTTTGCGCGCGATCGCAAACCGAAGTCGCAGGCGAAACGGTCTACAGTTGCCAGGCAACTCAATTGCCATATGCGACCAAGCAACTCGAATGGTGGGACGTCCGTCAGTATGTTGAGGACTATACGTCGGGCAATGTGGGCCTTTGGCGCATCATTTGTGGAGTGACTTATTCGCTCTATCATTCAATTATCCAAGCCGGTATCGGGCTCGGTCCGGCGATGCGCTGGTTCTACGACCGATTCCATCCTTTGTGGAAAGGCACACCGTTTCCTCAAAAATCCGGCACGATTCCCGACGGCGAGACAACACCAGCATTGAGGCTTGACCTTCGGCCCGGCGAACTCGTGCGGATCAAATCGCAGGAAGAGATACTGAAAACGCTCAACACCTCCAATTTCAATCGCGGTTTGTATTGGGACGCAGAAGAGGTCGTGTATTGTGGTGGAATCCATAAAGTGCTCGCGAGTGTTACCAAAATAATCGATGAGAAAACCGGCAAGATGCAGGAGATGAAAACTCCTTGCATCATTTTGGATTCCGTGGCTTGCCAATCTCGCTACAGTAAGTGTCGTATGTTCTGTCCTAGAAGTATCTATGCATACTGGCGAGAGATTTGGCTGGAGAGGCTGCAGATGGAGGTTCCTGAAACCCGGAAAGGCGAAAGCGTTCTTTCAAAGTGAGAATAACGAAAATCATATCGCGAATACGCTCAATTACGTTGTCCGTGCCTGAGATGCTAATCCAAATACCAGCAAATCCAAGGAAGAAGGCTAAAAACGTGGGTACATTTAAAGATGAGGGATACCCGTTGAATCGATTATTCGAGATTCTGCGGTGCCCCACGTGCCGCGGCCAACTGCAATTTCAGCAAGTCGATCAGGGTCTACCGCGTCACCGCGAGTATGGAGTACTCAGTTGTTCGTGTAGCCAATATCCGGTTGTCGACGGCGTTTGTATTTTGATGAAAGGCACTGTCGGAGCGTTCGAGCACACGGAAGGCCACGTCGAGTACAAAGGGCCGTCTGTAGATGCCGTTACCAGCCTGGTGTTGGCCGGTCGCGGACTTGAAGCGCTAGTTCGCTGCTTAGCGTTTCCAGTGACGATAAAGCGGCTTGATCGGTTTGGCCCGTTGAGACGATTTTTGCAAAGCAGGCCGGTCCAGCAACTGCTCATGCGCCTGCGTCGGATCCAACTTCAGCGGTGGTGTTCTGTTAAGGCAGATCAATTATCTGCAGAAGACTGGCTCGATCTTTTCTACAGGCAGCACTCTCCGGTAGAAGGCGACCTATTCAGTTATTTTTTTTGTCGATTGGCACAACCGCGTCACTTGGCGACATTGGTCTTGACCGACTGTCTACCTTCCCTAGAAAAGCCAGTACTCGACTTGGGTTGCGGTTTCGGGCATTTGGGGTACAACCTCGCAGAGTCGGCTCCAGCGCACGCAGTGATCGGCGTGGATCGAAATTTTTTTCAGTTGTGGGTGGGCCAGCACTGGATTGCGTCCAAGAATCGATTCGTCTGCGTAGACGTCGATCAGCCGCTTCCGTTTGCGAATGATTCAATAGCGGCGACGTTATGTTGTGACGCGTTTCACTACTTTCGGCGGAAAGAGGCGGTATTGGGTGAGATCGCGCGCTGTGCTCCCGGTGGGCCGGTGCTACTTACGGGTGTAGGTAATAGGTTGGTACATCCTAACGAGGGTTTCGAGCTGACGCCTAAGGATTATCTCAGTGTCTGTCACGACCCTCCATGGCGTGTTTTTGGGGAAAGCGAACTTGTCAAGCTGTACCTCCGGAGGGAGCGTGTCGACCTTTTGGAATCGCGCGCGCCAGAGTTGGCCGACGGTGAGAAATGGCTCTACCTGGTTCATCCAGGAACTCCCCCTGTGATGGCACGTGCAGATGATTATTCCTATTGGCCACATGCTGCTGGGAGGCTCGGTATCAACCCAATTTATCAGATCAGTATGATGGTGGACGGGATCCGACGACTGCAGTTCCGATTTCCATCGGACCACTACGCCTCGGAGAATTCGGCGATGGCGACTCTCTATCCTCAGAACGTTACTATCACAGACAAGATCTATAACGACATGAAAGCGAACAAACGGTCGCCCGAAGTCGAAGACCTTATACATCAGATGGTGATCATCGGTTTGCCAGATCGTTACTCGCGGCAAGATAAAAGAGGAAATAGAAAAAGGACAACTTGGAATCAGACCCGCTAGTAAGCATCATTACTCCGTTCTACAACACAGTGCGATACCTCGGCCAATGTATCGAGAGTGTGCTGTCCCAGACGTACGGAAACTGGGAATACACCCTAATCGATAATTGCAGCAACGACGGGTCAAGGGAACTGGCTGAACGCTACGCGGCTGCCTATCCAGGCAGAATCCGACTGGTCGGTACGAAATCGTTTCTCTCGCAGGTTCAGAATTACAATTTTGCTCTGTCCTGTATTTCGCGAACCAGCAAGTATTGCAAGATGGTCCAAGCCGACGACTGGGTGTTCCCAGATTGCGTCGGGAAGATGGTGGAAATCGCGGAAGCTCATCCTCGCGTCGGCATTGTTGCGGCGTACCAACTGGAAGGCGCGTGCGTCGCTCTGGATGGATTACCTTTCCCTAGTGCAGAAACATCCGGACGAGAAGTCTGTAAGCTCTTTTTTCTGAAACACATGTATATGTTTGGGACCCCGACCTCACTCTTGCTCAGGTCAGAGTTGATTCAGCAGGACGCACCCTTCTATGACGAAAAATACGCGCCCTTTGAAGATGCAGATATTTGTTTCCGATTGCTCCAAACTTGGAATTTCGGTTTCGTGCACCAAGTTCTGACATATTCTCGCCTGGACGACGAGTCGATTCTTGCGCGATCGAGGGCGCGCGGTCTTTTAAACCTTTATCGTTTCTCTGCCGTGGTCGAGCATGGCCCCAGTTTTCTGACTGTGGAAGAGTACAAGCGATGCCTTAAGGATGCAGAGCGCGAGTACTTTCTTTACCTTGCCCGATGCGCGTTACGTGGTAGGGACCGAGAATTTTGGCAGGTACATCGAGAAGGATTGGGTTCCTTGAATTACGTGTTAGATTGGTGGACCCTCGGTAAGTGGATCCCGCGCGCCCTACTCGAGAAATCTTGGGAAGCTTTCTGGAGAAAGTGGGATGGGAATCCGAGTTCGCTTCGACAGAGTGGTTCTAAGTCCCACCGTGGTGATACACAAGCCTGATGATGGGGCGATGTTTCATCTCTGAAACGTTTATGACGACTGTCAGGACACCGTAGGCCAAGATCACGGACACTATCAGACTTATGTTCAATTTGCATCCGCAATATCGCAAAGCGTGGGTTGCCGCTGTACTCATTTTAGTTTTACTTACTGGCGGTGTAATTTCTATCCCCAAGGTTCACTTAGGGCTTTCGATAGTTTGGCTGAAAGCGAAAGGCTCCGTGCCAGATGTCGGATGGTTTGACCTTTTACGGATGGGAAGACCCGGAAGCCATTTTAACCTCCCTGGCCTCGCTGAGACTTCAAACCCGTACGCTGCGATCCGGAATCCCTACGGCCTCCCTGAGGACATCTCCTCCGGTTCCGCGCTCTTCCGGGCTCACTGCGCTACCTGCCACGGCTCGAACGGTACTGGAGGCGCTGGCGGCCCGAGTCTTCAACACCGGCAAATGGTGCAAGGTGATAGCGATTGGGCCCTGTTTAGAACAATCTCTCTCGGTGTTCCCGGAACCGCTATGCCAAGCAGCAGTTTGCCATGGTTAAATAAATGGCGACTGGTAGCGTATGTGAGATCCTTGACGGTAAAGTCCACAAAGCTTTCCACGAATTCAACCGCAGTTCTCAACGCAAAACCCGTGAGTTACGAAGATATTCGGTCTGATGATGCAGCCTCGGAAAGCTGGTTAACGTACTCCGGATCATACAATAGTCGTCGATTTAGCCCCGCCCGCCAAATTAACCCGGCAAATGTTTCCAACCTACGTTTGTTATGGATGCGCCAATACAACACTACGGATCCCTCAATCGAAACAAGCCCATTGGTCGTAGGAGACTACATGTTCGTTACTGTCCCTCCCAATCGTGTTGAGGCACTCGATGTAAAATCCGGCGCATTGATTTGGTTTTTTGATCGAGAGTTGCCGCAACAATTAGCTGTCTGTTGCGGGTATGTCAATCGCGGCTTGGCAATACTTGGAAGCAAGCTCTTTTTCGGTACATTAGACGCGCATTTGATTGCTCTGGATATGTACACGGGAAGGATGTCTTGGGATGTCGAGATCGCCGATTACACGAACGGGTACAGTATCACCGGTGCACCTCTGGCTCTGAAGAATCTGATAATTACCGGAGTTGCAGGCGGAGAATTCGGAATTCGCGGTTTTGTCGATGCGCGCAATGCGACGACCGGTCAGGAGGTCTGGAGATTCGAAACGATACCTCATCCAGGACAGCCAGGCACCGAGACTTGGGAGGGTGATTCCTGGAAGATAGGTGGCGGACCAACGTGGCTCACTGGTTCTTTCGATCCAAAGACAAATCTGATCTACTGGCCCACCGGCAACCCGAGTCCTAACTTTGACGGCAGAGTTCGGGGCGGAGATAACCTCTACACAAATAGTGTTGTCGCCCTCAATGCGGATAGTGGTGCGCTGCGGTGGTATTTCCAATTTACGCCACACGATGTCTTCGATTGGGATGGCACCGAAATTCCCATCTTGATAGATGGAAATGGTGCAGGTAAACAACGGCGGCTTCTTGTCCAAGCAAATCGGAACGGGTATTTTTATGTTTTAGATGCCGAGACGGGACAGTTTCAGTCAGCAAGAGCATTTGCGAAGGTGACATGGGCCGAAGGGATCGATAGCAATGGTCGTCCTATAACTAGTCTTGACGCCCGACCAACGAAGAAAGGGACTACTGTTTTTCCGGGCGTAGGCGGTGCGACCAACTGGGAGTCGCCATCTTACAGTCCGGTGACTGGTCTTATGTATATTCCTGCCCTAGACTGGGGTGGGGTATTCTATGAGGACCACGCGGACCGTCATCAAGGCGAGCTTTTCTTAGGTGGGTCGTTCGAATTCTTTGCCAACGAAACGTCACAGGGTGCGGTTCGCGCTCTGGATCCGATTACTGGCGAAGTGCGGTGGGAATATCGCAATCCTGCGACGAATATAGGAGGACTCTTGAGCACCGCCGGCGGAGTATTGTTCGGTAGCCAGGACCAGACCTTCTTTTCGCTTGATGCGAAAACAGGCCGCGAGCTGTGGCGCGTAAACACGGGAGGACGTACTGTGGCGGCTCCTATCACTTTTCTTTACCATGGCCGGCAGTTAGTTACCATCGCCGCGGGTCACGACCTACTAACATTCGGTTTTTGACGCCTGACTGGAAGGCCGAGTGTGACAATCGTCAGTGGCTTAACGACTCCTGCAGTAACACTCTGCTTGCGCAATAGAAATATTTCAAACGCCTCCGCGTACGGCTCACTAGGCAGTAGGATGGGAAGAACGCTCTTGATTCTAGCGGTACTGTCCCTCCCTTTGGCCTGCGACCGCGGAGGAACTCCGTTAGTTCCCGTGCGCGACAAAACTGCTACTGGCCCCCTCCGGATAAATCCGAAAAATCCGCGATATTTTGTGAACGCAACAGGCAAGGCCGTTTATCTCACCGGATCGCACACGTGGTCGAACCTGCTGGATCGGGGCACAGTGAAACCGCCCAACATAGTTTTTGACTACGCCAATTACATAAGCTGGATGGTGTCACATAATCTCAACTTCATGCGACTCTGGACTGCTGAACTGCCCAACTCCGGCAACACCGGCGACCCGTATGAAAACTTCGTAGGGTTGCCGTGGAAATGGTCTCGGACGGGCCCAGAAACTGCGAATGACGGTGCTCCTCGATTCGACTTCAACAAACTTGATCAGGACTACTTTGACCGTGTGAGAACCAGAGTTATAGAGGCGAGAGATAACGGTATCTACGTCTCGGTGATGCTATTCGAAGGGGAGGAGTGGCAATCAGAGACAAATCCCAACGATGGCAATCCTTTTCAGGGTTCGAACAACATCAATGGTCTGAATTGTCCGAAAACCTGCCCGACAGACACCGCGCTGATTTCGGAGGATGCGTGGAACTACGAAACAGCCTACATAAGAAAACTCGTTGACAATGTGAATGATCTTGATAATGTGCTATACGAAGTCTCGAATGAAGCTGGCGCTCCGTACTCAGATTCATGGCAGAGGAGCGTTATCACTTTCGTTAAACAATATGAGGCTGAAAAGCCAAAGCAACATCCCGTTGGGATGACCTTTCAGTGGGTCGGCGGGTCTGATTTGGCCCTTTACAATAGCAATGCCGACTGGGTATCTCCACAGTCTCGATTCCCCCGCGCTCAAGTCGACAAGGTTGTCATCAACGACACAGACCATTCCTATCCTTGGGCCGATTTGAAACGCGCCGACCATCTCGGTCAACGATCTTGGGTTTGGAAGAACTTTACATTAGGTAATAACATCGCGTTCATGGATCCTTATTTAGTAGTTTGGCCGGGGCGGAACTCTCCGACTGGCGTAACCGCAGACGCAAATATTGGTGTCAACCCGGACGAATATTGGGAAACAATTCGCAACGCAATGGGCGCCACGCTTACCTATGCGAATCGAATGAATCTGGCCGAGATGGCTCCCCAACCGACATTGTCCAGCACGAATTATTGTCTGGCACACCCAGGCTCCGAATATCTCGTGTACCAACCGGTTGGGGCTTTTTTTGCCGTAAATATCCTTCCGGGAAGATACCAGTACGAATGGCTCGATCCTTCCACCAACCGGGTCGCTTTGTCCGGTATGCTTACAGTTTCGGGCGGAACCTCGTCTTTCACCGCACCTTTCAAAGGGGATTCGGTGTTATATTTGCATGCGTTAGCCACTAACTAGGATAGCGACCGAGATTTAAGCGTAGAACACGCCTGCGAATGGAACGGTCGACCTTTTTGGTTACCTGAGGGCCTAAGAACAATGTTTACTGACCGCGGGAGGGGTACGTCTGCGTGTGACCCAGACGCCACAGTGATGAATATCACAGTAATTTTGTGTACTTTCAACCGTAGCCAAAGCTTGACGAGAGCCTTGCAGAGCGTCACAGAATGCGTTCTCCCTGAAACGGTCTCGTGGGAAGTGTTGGTGGTGGATAATAATTCGACCGACGAGACACCGAGCATTGTTCGGCATTTTTGTGAGGCATACCCTGGCCGCATTCGCTACTTCTTTGAACCGAAGGCAGGGAAATCCAACGCTCTTAATTCGGGAATTCAGCAGACGAATGCCGAACTGATTGCCTTCATGGACGACGATGTTGTCGTCGACCGGGAGTGGTTGCAGAATCTGACAGTTGCATTGAATAACGGCAATTGGGCTGGCGCAGGAGGCCGAATCCTTCCCAGTTGGACATCGCCGCCGCCAGCATGGCTGCCTTCTGAAGACAGATACTCACTTGCACCACTTGCTATGTTTGATCTCGGAACAACGCCACGACCTCTCGAAGAGTCTCCTTTTGGCACAAATATGGCGTTTCGGAAAAGTGTATTCGAGGAATTTGGCGGTTTCCGAACTGATCTAGGACCGCGTCCCAACAGCGAAATTCGCAATGAAGATACCGAGTTCGGACAGCGATTATTGAACGCGGGCGAACGGCTTGTCTATCAGCCTTCGGCTATCGTGTACCACGAAATACCAGAACAAAGACTTCGAAAGAGGTACTTCTTGAAATGGTGGTTTGATAAAGCGCGCGCAGATGTACGTCAATTCGGCACCTCTCGATCAACTCGGTGGCGCTTGGCGGGTATACCCCTGTACTTGTTTCGCAGACTTGCGATTTGGGCCTCCCGTTGGCTCGTCACTCCGAACCCAAGCCGCCGTTTCTCACACAAATTGAAGGTCTGGGGAATAGTTGGTGAAATGCAAGAATTGGTTGCTTCTCGCGCGCAACAAAAGGGGATTATTGAGAGTTAAGGGTAGATGCTTGTATTTTGTCCTCTGTGTACACCAGCACGACGCGTCAGACTGGTCGTGAGTAAGAAACCGTTGCCTGTCTTACTGTCAAAGAGAAGGCGACATTCGTACTGTCTTACCCAACTGCCAGATTCTTATGTTAATACTTGGTCTCTCATCGCCATTTAAAAGCGACACAGCTGCTGCGCTTATGCGCGATGGCGTGATCGAGGCTGCTTTCGAGAATTATAAGTTGAAGCCGGCGCTTGGCGGTGGAATTCCAGACGCGGCGATTGACTATTGCCTGTCCAAGGTTGGGATCAGCTGGAGCGACATTGACGTTGTTGCGATTGCAAACGACCCGTTTCACGGATGGGGGCGTCGAGCGTTTTCCGGTAGGCGCCTGTCACTGTTCGCGCCGGTTGCTACCGCCTACCAGCAGGGCAAAGAGCTTAGCCGGTTTGCTCGGGAGTGGACTGGGATTCGGGTTTTGCGGCAAAGGATCGGGGCGCAACGCGAGGTAATAAGTCTTGACCATCAATCCTGCCACGCAGCTAGCGCTTTTTTCCTATCTCCGTTCAAGAAGGCGATGATTCTTACGCTCGATGGGGAAGGCGATGGTCGGGGCGGATTGCTGGCGGTGGGGGATGGGAACAAGATTCGTATCCAAGACGCGATATCTTATTCGAACTCTATCGGATGGTTGTATTCGCGCGTCACGGACATGCTTGGTTTCGTCTCTTCCAAGGAAGAGCAAAAGACGCAATGGCTGGGGCTGGAAGGCGAAGCGAAGTATAAGGATACTTTTCTCCGGGTGTTACGTCGTCCAGGGGACATTCTTCCGAAACTTGATCTCCGGTATTTCCGCCGAAACCTCACCGGAGGCTTCGTGCCTTCGCATTTTCTATTCGATCAGCTTGGTCTTCCTGCCAACGAATCGGAGTTTACCGGCGAGCAGAAGCGAGACCTTGCCAGCAGCATTCAGGCCGCTATCACCGAGCTGATTTCCGACTTAATCGTTACCTTTCAAAAGAAGACGGGTCTGCAGCAGATTTGTCTAGGGGGTGGTGTATTCCACAACACGCTTCTAGTCGCGTCCCTGGAAAGAAAGTTTGGAGTGGGAAGTGTTTTTGTGCCTCCTGCTCCGGGAAACGCTGGATGCGCGCTGGGTGCTGCGGCGTGGATTTGGAACCAGCAAATGGGACAGCCTAGAAGCCCGGAAGTCCGGTCAGTGTATTGGGGACCATCTTTTTCTCGAACAGAGATCAAGGACGTGCTTGATAACGTGAAAGCACGATACACACTTAACTACACAGGGAAAAAATTGCTTGATTCGGCGGTACAACTATTGCGAGCAGGGAAAATCATTGGTTGGTTTCATGGCGCGACAGAGTTTGGTCCACGCTCCCTCGGTCATCGGAGTATTCTCGCTTCGCCGTGGGCGCCTTATGTTTCGGAGAATCTCAATGATTTCGTAAAGCACCGTGAATCATTTCGGCCTTTTGCGGTTTCGGTGCGCGAGGAGGACTGCGATCGTTATTTTGAAGGCTCGCCATTGTGCCGATTCATGAATTCTTTGGCTTTGGTGCGGGCTGATGCGGATGTGTTACCTCGTGCACTGCAACTTCCAGGCAGGCTCGCTCGTCTTCATGTAGTAGAGAAGGAAACAAACCGATTGCTCTGGGAGTTGCTTAGGATCTTTGGTGAGCATGAGCCGGCACCGATTCTCGTGAATACTTCGTTTAATCTTCCTGGTGAGCCCCCGGTGGTTCGTCCCCGAGACGCAGTCAGAACCTTTTTTTGTTCGGGCACCGATGCAATGCTCATTGATAATTTTCTTTTGACCAAGTGGAGCTCAGCTTATGTCCTCAACAATAATCGGGAACTGCGGAAGCCTGAGGTGCCCGAGCCGGTGTAACCCCAGGTTTCGCGATAGCGTAAGGCGAAATCGCTTTTGCAAGGGATTACAGCGTGCTTTGAAAAATTAAGGTAGACTTCCATGGGTTCGCTCGATTTTCATTTGAAGGCGTGACTCATGCTGGGAATACCTCTTCGTTATTTGCTGAAGCATCCACTTGCGGCCGCTGATCTAGTCGCCGATCCGATTGAGACATGGACCAGGATTCGAGATGAATACGTCGGTGCCCGTGAATTGCGGGGAACGCATTGTTCTTACGAATCGGACAGTAATTGGGAGCGATGGCTTCATGAACGTCTTGGGGTTCCGTGGCCCTGTCCGTTTACGGCTGAATTCCACACCTTGTGGGCGGAAGTGATCGCTGAACTAGAGTCTAAGGGGATTAAGCCGGGGCCTGAGAGCTTCGTCGCATGGAACGACGGGGACGCTGGATTTGTTCGGGCCATATGGTGCTTGACTCGTCATTTGCGGCCCAAGAATGTGGTGGAGACGGGTGTGGCTCATGGTGTGACTTCTCGCTTTATTCTGGAGGCGCTAGAGAGGAACGGCGCAGGCCACCTTTCGAGTATTGACCTTCCTCCGATTGAGAATGTTTGGAGAGAGCAAGTCGGTGCGGCGGTTAGCGAACGGCATCGCAAGAACTGGACCTACATAAAAGGATCCAGCCGAGTCCGTCTTCCTAAATTACTTTCTACGCTTGGGGAGATCGATATGTTCGTCCATGACAGCATTCATAGTGAACGGAATGTACGCTTCGAGATGGATCGGGTCTGGGCAAAACTACGCGGCGGTGGGGCAATCGTCGTAGACGACGTCGATGCCAATTGGGGCTTCCGGTCATTTGGAGAAGCGTTTTCCGGGCACAGATCGATTGTTTGCGATGCGGAGCCAATCCGACCTGATCTGCGGCGATTCAACAACAAGGGATTGTTCGGTATTGTCGTTAAGGAGCCGATGCCACGTATATTGGCGGCTTAGAATCGACTGCTGAAATCGGAAGGTCGCGGCGTTGTGTTATGACGATGGCACCAGCAAACCAACAGACCCTCTCGACGGTCCTAGACTTATTTCTTGTATTCACCAGGCGAGGAGGAGGTAGCTTGGATGGACAGAACGGGTGATTGTTTCGCGTGAAGCGTCTGCTGGAATGCGCGCTCTCGGATGTATAAAGTGAGACCTCGACTGACTGGTCACGGCAACCCGTGCGCACCTCTGTGACAGCGCCTGCAAAGCGTGATCAAGTTGTCTGCGGAGTCGGCGCCTCCATGACTACGGAACTCAGTGTGGTGAACCTCAAGATTCGACATCGAACCACAGGATTGACACCTCCATCCATCGCGGCGCAGGATCTCCTGGCGCAAAGTTTCGTACGATACAGGATCAAGCCGCGAGGGAACGGTGCCGGGCGGAATCATTCTTGGGACGCTTTTTCGCCGAGATCTTCGAGGAAGGCCTGCTGCTGTTCTACCGGTAAGAATCTGAAAAATCTTGTCATAGAATACAACAGCATTTCCGGGTTCCCCTTGTCCATGTTGGCCCCGGCGAGGAAGTCCGCACAGATCATTTCCAGGCAGTAGCCTCGGGATTTGTCGCTTCCCAACATCAAGGCTGCGGTCTCGATGGCCCGCTCGATGACCGGCGTCTGGCTACGGTAGAGTTTGAAGTAGATAATTTCCCACGGCTCCGTTTCTCGTCCAGTTAATTCGTTCTCGACCTCCTGCTTAAACTGGTCCTTGGGCATTTCGCGGGCCATGTGCAACCAGGTTGCACAATCGAAATCCTGCCCATCCCGCCTCGCGATCTTTGCTAACTCCAGTCCCTTCGTCCAACCCACTTCCTTCAATTGCTTTCGAGCTTGCGGCGGCAAATGCTCGTGGATGGACATCAAGTAATAAGCTTTCCGTCGCGACCCGGGAAAACGCCTCTCCAGGAAATCGTCGAACGATCCCAAGTTCTCCAGCCCCCAGTATTGTCCAGATCGCACCTCGCATAGATAGCGTCCCAAGTCGACGAACTTGGTGTCCCTTTCTCCTTCTCTCAGTTGCTCCCACGCCAGAATCTCGTCTATTTTGCCCAGCACGAACACGGCACGCCGGCGGTGCAGTTTTGGCAACACTGGGGGATTCCTAGTAATTAAGTTCGTCAAGCCAGTCAAGACTGTCTGCTCCCGGACGCCGAACCAGGTTGGCGTCGATGATTTGCTGCTGCCCTAAACACAGGCCAACATAGGCACAACTGCTGCACGGATTTTGCGGGAAGCGAATTCCGCTATGCGGTAGGAACTGCGCCGACTCAATTCGCGTGATCGTGTCTTCCACCAGATGGCCGAACTCGTGACGCTGTTCGTCGGTAATCGTGGTGCGGAGGTATTGAATCTCGACCAAGCGCTTACGGACGAATACGATTTGGGCTACCTCCGCGATACCGGTCATCCAGGAGTAGCACACGAGTTGCGGATCCAAACCCAACAGGCCCGCGGGCTCCTCTGGGTACCTGCTTGACGTTGTTTTCCACTCGACCAAACAGTGACTTCCATCAAGTTCACCGATCGCATCGATGTAGGCGACGAAATCGTTCTTTTCGCCAAATTGTCGAGTGAATTTAATCTGCAGACTTTCGTACGGGTTAGAAATCCGGACTCGGTCGTCCTGGCAGAACCGCTCCAAAAGCATGATTCCGTGTTGGAGCATTCGATCCCAGGAATCCCGGTCGGAGTATTGCAGGCCCTGGTTCTGACAGGCAGACCACTCGCTAAACAGAGCCGATCCCGGGTCTTCACGGCGAAAGTAGGCGCCGAGGGCCCGTTCGAAAGCTCGACCGAACAGCATTGCCGCACGCGTGTCCTTCTCCTTCCAGCCGTCGAGGTAGCGATGCCGATAGCGCCGGGGACAGGTGAGGTACTGACTGATCTGCGTATAGCTGTAGGTCATCAGGCCACCTGCGGACTATCTAGATTTGCGGGCGAAAGATCTTTCCATCGGTCGGCGGGAGCGAAGCCGTCTAGACGAAGCAGGGTAGTGAAGTTGAAAATTACATAGCTGACCTTGACCACGCCCTTGAGACCGACGAGTTGGGCCTCGTCGACTTCGTCTCGACCCATCAGCTCCGTGTCGTGTCCAAAATCATGCAGAAACCAGTTCAACTTCCACAAGGCTTTGGGGCTGCAGTAGATACGGCTGGACAAGATGCGGCCCGCAAAACGGTTTGGTTCAAGAACGGCGAGATTGAGCGAGTAGTAGGGTTTTTGCGCTTGTCGGCGGAACGACACTTTCTGGACCCGAACGAGAAAGACTCCTTCGGGAATGTGATCCGCAGCACAGCGATCTGCGGCATGCAATCCGTTAATCTGCCTTTTCACGCTGCGCCCTCCTTCTGACCTAGGTAGCCATTGAGCTGGCAGTGCAGGCCATTGCGGTCTTTCTCCGCCCACTCCGATAGATGGGCGACAAAGTTTTCCACCTGTTCACGGGTCGCTTCGCGAAGGGCCTTAGTACCGCAGAAATCGGTGGCGTAGCACTTGACGAGGTTAGCGTCGAGCTGATGCTGTCGGATGATTTGACACAGGCGGTCGCGAACTTTCGGGCCACCATAGTTACCATTGGCGGGTTGCGGGGAGATT
>Ga0209006_10000428_pt1 | contig 40981 bp, 41 predicted proteins | sample JacPin_JW_Ref_O2_FD_188567 | JGI IMG/M metagenome (GOLD analysis project Ga0209006, IMG submission 188567) | Forest soil microbial communities from Algoma, Ontario, Canada - Jack Pine, Ontario site 1_JW_Ref_O2 (SPAdes) (version 2) | ecosystem: Environmental > Terrestrial > Soil > Boreal... | reverse complement strand
CTGTTGTTTGGCGTGGCCGTCGGGTGGTGGCCAGCAGCGCGGCGGCGGCGGCTTGGGTGATGACGGAGAAGGCGACCACAGCGGTGAGGGAGTGGTCGTAGAGGATGCCAAGTAGGGTGCTGCCGGCGAACCATGCGATGCCGTAGAGGGCGCTGAACAGGCCGAAGGCGCGGGCGCGCTGGTCGGGGTGGATCATCTCGGCGAGGGGCGCGTTCATTAGCGAGTCCTGGATACCCATGCCGATGCCCCACAGGGCGACGCCGATGGCGGCCGTAGCGAGGTTGCCCAGAAAGGTGAGCGGGGCAAACAAAGCAGCCAAGACGGTCGCGACCGCGAGGGCGCGCACGCCCGAATGGTCAAACCAGCGGCCGAAGATGAGGGCCGACAATCCGGCGGTGCCCATGGCCAGGGTGTAAAGCAAGGGGATGACGCCGGTGTGTTGGCCGCTTTTCTGCAGGTGGAACGACAGCAGATTGAAGTCGGCATATCCAGCGGCCATTAACGCCATCGCGGCTAGATAGCGCCAGAAGGCTCGTGGTAGCCGCCCGGTGCTGGGTGCGGGTGTGGGGCGGCGTGTGGTGGGCTGTTCGAGTTCGTGGGGGCGGGGGAAGGTGAGGCGGGCGACGGTGAGCACAAGCAGCGACACCACAGCGGGGATGAGCAGCCAGGCGTAGGCGAGGTGGAAGTCGCCCGGGCGGGCGAGCAGGATGCCGGCGACCATCAGGGGTCCGGCCATGGCGCCGAGCTGGTCGAGGGCTTCGCGTAGGGCGAAGGCCCAGCCCTGGCCGATGACGCTGCCGGCATGGGAGAGCATGACGTCGCGCGGTGGGTTGCGGAATCCTTTGCCGATGCGTTCGGCGATGATCAGCGCGGCGGCGGCGGGCCAATTGCTGGTGAGCGCGAGAGCGGGGGCGGCGAACAGGTTGATCACGTAACCGACAGCTGTCCATAACCAGTACCGGCGGGTGTGGTGGGCAAGGGTGCCAGAGACCCAGCGGATGAGGTAGCCGGCTAACTCGCCGGCGCCGGAGATGACGCCGACCGCGGCAGCGGTGGCACCGAGCACGGCGAGGTAGGAGCCGTTGATCGCACGGGCGCCCTCGTAGGTCAGGTCTGCAAACAGGCTCAGCACACCGATGAGCACCACGAACCGCACCGCTATGCGGTAACGGGAACGGGCAGTGTCCGTTCGGGTTTGGTTGCGGGTCACAAGATGGTGCCCTTCATTGTGGCTTGTGTAGCGGTGGCAGCGGCGCGGGGCCTAGTGGTCCGTCGATATTCGATATGAGGCCACCGGTCAGGGCTCGAGCCGTGGTCCGCTTGATACCAGATCCCCTCTGTTCAGGCAATGAGTTCGTTGGTTGTTCGGTTGGGTTCGCGGAGGGCGTGGTAGATCTCGCGGGCGATGTAGCGCTTGACGCAGCGCATGATTTCGTTTTTGGTTTTGCCTTCGGCCAGGCGTCGGGCGATGTAGTCGCGGGTGGGTTGGTGGCGGCGCATGCGTACGACCAGGATGACGTGCAGGGCCCGATTGGCGTCGCGGTTGCCGCCCCGATTGAGTCGGTGCCGCACGGTTTTGCCGCTGGAGGCTTCTAGTGGGCATACTCCGCAGAGTTTGGCGAAGGCGGCGTCGCTGCGGATCCGGTCGGGGTTGTCGCCGATCGTCGATAAGAGCGTGGCGGCGGTGTCGGGGCCGACGCCGTAGACGGCGCGCAGCTGAGGTGCGGCGGTGGCAGTGATCGCGTCGATGTGCCGGCTCAGCTCAGCGGCTTCGGCGTCGAGGTGAAGGCAGCGCGCGGCCAGCACTTCCGCATCCGCCGCGACACCGTCGATCACTGCGGCAAACTCACGTTGCGTTACGCCAGCCGCCTGCACCATCTCGGCATCGGCACCGCCCACGCCGGCACCAAAGTCCTCATCCTCGTCACCACCACCACCGTCACCGTCATCGCCCAACCCGACAACCAACCCATCGCCAGCCACCACATCGACCCCGACCGCAACTACTGGCGCAACCAACAAAAACACCCCGGCCGATGGCCGGGGCGTTCTGTAACCGATGACGCGACTCATATGTAACCCATGACTCGACTCATCACAGGGTGGAGCTAAGGGGACTCGGACCCCCTTTAGAACCCTACAAAAATACCCCTTGAACTGGACAGATTGTGCTCGGGTGTGGTTACGCCGGTGCTCGCTCGCCAGCGGATGCGCGCCGGCGTGTTACGTGACGTAACAGTGCTGGAGTGCGACGATACGAGTGTGCTCGGATAGGTGTTGTGGGCATCCTTGAGCGTGCCTCTGTCATCGGTAATCCGGTCAGAGCGGCCCACTTGTCTCCGGCGTTAGCAGTCGAGAGTCTCTCCGGTCTCGCGCGATCACGGCGACCGATGAGTGCGCGCGCGCCGACCCTTCGCCCTCCGCGGCGATGCATAGCCCGGTATATAGTTTTGCCTTCGTTTGGGCCTCGCGGCCGCAGGCTCTGTTGGGGTCGCGAGGCTTGAACGGTTGGTCCACAAGTCCGTGATGGGTGTTGCAGCGGGATCGGCTGCGTCGCAATCAATCCCGGGCACTGATAAGTCTGACGTGCGCCGGTGGCCGAGATTTCGACAGCTGGCTCGACCTCCATCACGCCCGTGGTGCCATTGACGTTGTCGCAGGGCAATCCATCACTGTGAGGCACCTGTGGCGTTGTGAAATGCTAGTCAGGATTGCCGCTAAATAGGCTGCATGATATAGATACCGTGTGGAGAAGCCGCGAGCCGATGAACAGGTCAACGACTCTGTTGGTGAGCTTCTCGACCAGGCAATGGATCTGACGGGGCGATATCTCTCCGACCGCGCCGATTTGAGCGCGTCCGCTGCCTTCGCGTTGAACAGGGTGTGCCGTGAAGGGCCCATCCGGCTTACGACACTGGCCGCCAAGGAAGGGATCAGCCAGCCGTCGATGACTCAGCTGATCCAACGACAGGAACGGCGGGGCCTGGTGGCCAGGCTCGCCGATCCCGGCGATGGGCGTGCTGCCCTCATCGGTATCACCAGTCACGGTCTGGAACTGCTCGATGAACGGAAGCGAATGCGGCGGGAACGCTTAAAAGCACTGCTGGAAACGCTGACGCCGGAGGAGGAATCCGCGTTGTGGCTCTCGGCACGGGTCGCGCTTCCGATCCTCCATCGGCTTGTCACCAACGCGGACTGTCCATCGGATCACGTTGCAGCGCACCTGCCTGCGGCCGAGTCGGTCGCCGCGCACAGGCGGAAATAGCGGCGATGAAACCGGGTGTTGGAGCCGAGTTGACGGTCGTGACATGACGAGTCGATAAGCGGAAGGTGTTCGGGTGAGGGCTATTCCGGTGGGTCGCGCGCTGAAACATGCGTGGATCCCGTTGCTTCTGATTGTCGTGCTGGCGGTTTCGGGCCTGGTCGTTTCGCGTCTGCACAAGATGTTCGCGTCGGAAAACCTCAACGCCGGTGCGGGCGCGGGCATCGAGATCGTCCAGTTCAACCCCAAGGTCATGGTCTACGACGTCTACGGCTCACCCGGCACCACCGCCCAGATCAGCTACTTCGACCCGGATGCCAACGTGCACCTGCTCACCGCACCGCTTCCGTGGTCGATCACCCTGTCGACGACGTTGCCAACGGTCAGCGCCAATCTCATGGCGCAGACCGACGGCGACGAGATTGGATGCCGCGTCACCGTGAACGGCACCGTCCGTGAGGAGCAATCGGCCAGTGGCGTCCACGCCCAGACGTACTGCCTGGTGAAGTCCGCATGACCCACGCCATCACCGAGCCTGAAACCGCCGGGACGCCAAAGCGGGCCTTCGTGCCTCGCCTGATCCGAATCCTTGCGCTGCCGATCGTTCTGTTCTGGATCGTCGTCGCCGTTCTGGTCAACGTGATCGCCCCGCAACTCGAGGTCGTCGGCGAGCTCCACGCGGCACCAATGGCGCCCGAGGACGCCCCATCGATGATCGCGATGAAGCGGATGGGCGCCAACTTCAAGGAATTCGACTCCAACAGCACCATCATGATCGTCGTCGAAGGCCAGAAGCCACTCGGCCCGGACGCCCACGCCTACTACGACGAGATCATCCGCAAGCTGCGGCAAGATCCCAAGCACATCCAGCACATTCAGGATTTCTGGGGCGACACCCTCACGGCGGCTGGCGCACAGAGCCCGGACGGCAAGGCGTCCTACGTGATGCTGAACCTGGCCGGTGAACAAGGCCAAACCTTGGCAAACGAAGGCGTTCAAGCCGTACGCAAGGTCATCGAAGAGACGAAAGCGCCGCCCGGAGTACAGGCGTACGTTGCTGGTCCGGCCGCGCTCACCGACGATCTGCACGTCATCGGCAACGCCAGCCTCGCCCGGATCACGTTGATAACCCTCGCCGCAATCGCGGGCATGCTGCTGGTGGTCTATCGCTCGATACGGACCACGCTGATCCAGTTGTTCCTGACGTTTCTGGGACTGCTGACCGCGCGCGGGGTGGTCTCGGTACTGGCCACTCATGGCGCGTTCGGGTTGACGACGTTCGCGGGGAACATCCTGACGATGTTGGCGATCGCCGCGGGCACCGACTACGGCATCTTCATCTTCGGCCGGTATCGCGAAGACCGCGGGATCGGTCTGAACAGGGATGACTCCTACTACGCCACCTTAAAGTCCGTCGCGCCCGTCATCGTGGGTTCCGGACTGACGATCGCGGGCGCGACGTACTGCCTCAGCTTCACGCGACTGCCCTACTTTTCCACCATGGGCGCCCCAGTCGCGATCGGCATGGTCGTGATCGTGGCGATCGCGGTCACACTTGGTCCGGCCGTGCTCTTCCTCGGGAGCCGCGTTGGGCTGTACGAGTCCAAGCGGCCTCCGCAGAGCAGATTCTGGCGGCGTGTTGGCACGGCGGTAGTACGTTGGCCCGCACCGATTTTCGTGGCAAGTTTGGTCGTGGTGCTGATCGGCATCGTGGCCATCCCCGGGTACAAGCCGGCCTACAACGACCGCTACTACCTGCCCAAGGATGCCCCCGTGAACGTCGGCTTCGCGGCAGCCGACCGGCATTTCACGCAAGCCCGGATGAACCCCGACATCCTGATGGTCGAGGCCGACCACGACATGCGCAACCCCGCCGACATGCTTGTGCTGAACAAGATTTCAAGCAACGTCATGCACACCGAAGGCATTGCGATGGTGCAGAACATCACGCGGCCATTGGGAATTCCGATCCAGCACAGCTCGATTCCGTTCCAGACGAGCATCCAGGGGCAGACCAACAACATGAATCTGCCGTTCCAGCGGGATCAATTGGCCAATCAGCTCAATACGATCGATGAGACGAACGTCTCGATCGACATCTTGGAGAAGCAGTACCAACTCTCCCTCGAGCAAACCAAGCTCACACAAGACTCGGCGGCAAAGTCGCAGGCCCTACTCGAAACCACCCAAGAACTACGAGACAACATCGCGAACTTCGATGACCAGTTCCGGCCGATCCGCAACTACTTCTACTGGGAACCGCATTGCTTCGACATTCCGCTGTGCGCCGCGACGAAGTCCCTCTTCGAATCCCTCGACGGGGTAGATAAAGTCACCGACCAGACGGGTGCGGTGCAGGTAGACACCGACAAGCTGGCGGACCTCGCTCCGAAGCTGACCGCACTCCTTCCACAAACGATCGCGTCGATGAAGGCCAGCAGGGACCTGTCGCTGGCCTCGTACAACTCTCAGAAGGCCCTGCTCGACCAGCTGGAGGCCGCGAACAACACCGCCCTCGCGATGGGCGCCGCCTTCGACGGGGCGAAGAACGACGACCTGTTCTTTCTACCCCCGGAGGCATTCGACAACCCCGACTTCAAGCGCGGGCTGGTGATGTTCCTGTCGCCGGACGGCAAGTCCGCGCGCATGTTCATCACACACGAGAGTGATCCTGCGACGGTCGCGGGCATCGGCCGGGTCGAATCGGAGAGGAAGGCCGCTCAGGAGGCGCTGAAGATGTCCTCCCTGTCGAACGCCAAGATCTCTCTCGGTGGAGTCGCAGCGACCTATAAGGACATGGCTGAGGGCGCGAGGTACGACCTGCTGATCGCCGTGGTCTCGTCGCTGACGCTGATCTTCATGATCATGCTGATCCTGACCCGCAGCGCGGTCGCGGCGGCCGTCATCGTCGGTACGGCGGGCAGCTCAATCGCCGCGTCCTTCGGCATCTCGGTGCTGATCTGGCAGGACCTGTTCGGCAAACAAGTGCAGTGGCTCGTCATGCTGATGTCCGTCATCATCCTGTTGGCGGTGGGATCGGACTACAACCTGCTGCTGGTGTCCCGATTCAAGGACGAGATCCACGCGGGCCTGAAGACCGGCCTCATCCGCGCGATGGCAGGTACCGGCGGTGTGGTGACCTCGGCCGGACTGGTGTTCGCCGCCACCATGGCGGGGATGATGGCCAGCAAGCTGATCGTGCTGGCGCAGATGGGTTCCACGATCGCGATCGGCCTGTTGGTCGACACGTTCGTCGTGCGCGCCTTCCTGATGCCGTCGATCGCCACACTGTTGGGCCGGTGGTTCTGGTGGCCGCAGGTCGTCTACCCGCGCGGTGACCATCACTTCCTGAAACCGCAACCGCCGCCGCCGCCAAGCGAGGAGCCCGACACGGTCGCACTGCCCACGCAGGCATAGATCAAAGCCGCCGCGATTAGTGAAATTTCACAGTGAGGTTGTGCGCTTCCTGGCCTACACCGGCCTGCGGTGGGGCGAAATGGCCGCGCTGCAGATGTGCGACTTCGACATGCTGCGCCGCCGGGTGAACGTGTCGCGGTCGGTCACCGAGGCTTCCGGCGCGGGTCTGTTTTGGTCGACGCCCAAGACGTAGGAGCGGCGCTCCGTGCCGTTCCCGGCAGCGCTGGCCGACGAGCTGGCCGCGCTCATGGTTGGCAAGGACCGCGACGCGCTGGTGTTCGCTGATTTTGCGCGGCGGGGTTCTGCCCAACTCGAACTGGCGGGCGCGGGTGTTCGCACCAGCGGTGGCCGTCTGCCAGAAGGCTGACGAGTCGTTCCCGACGATCAAGCCGCACGATCTGCGACACACTGCGGCGTCGCTGGCCATCAGCGCCGGTGCCAACGTTAAAGCGGTGCAACGGATGCTCGGACAAGCCAAGGCGTCGATGACGCTGGACACCTACGCCGACCTGTTCGACACCGACCTTGACGCCGTCGCGGTCGAGCTGGACGCGCCGATCAAAGCCGCTGCGACAGAGGCGAATCCGAGTGCTACTGCGGGCCGGGACGGCTGACTCCGCGTCACCAGCTAACGGTTAAACACTTATCTACCCGGCTTTTCTCTGGTGGAGCTAAGGGGACTCGAACCCCTGACCCCCACACTGCCAGTGTGGTGCGCTACCAGCTGCGCCATAGCCCCGAGAAGTTGTGCCCATCGAAGCTACACCACCAGCGGATACCGCTCAAAGCCGCAGCTCACGGCAGTTCGCCGCACGCCTCGGGCCCCAACGCCCGCACTGGCGTCGGCTGGGCCGGGGGGCGCCCGCGCGTCTCCGGCGCCAGCACCCAACCGACCGCCGCCCCGAGCAGGATGCCCCCACTGATCACGAACGCCGCGCCGAAGGAGAAATGCTGCGCGATCTCCCCGACCCCGAGCGAGCCGATGATCGACCCGAAGTCGGCCATCATCTGAAACGTCGCCAGCGCCGTTCCGGCCCGCGCCTTGCTGCCGATGATGTCTGCGACCGCGGCCTGCTGCGGCGAACTGAAGATGCCCGCGGCCGCACCGGCCACGAACGCGCCGGCGAGGAACAGCGGCAGCGATGACGCCCACCCGACGATCGCCGTCGCCACCCCCGACACAGACAATCCGATAATCATCAGCCTCCGCCGCCCCACTCGGTCCGACAGGTAGCCGCTCGGGATCACCGCCAACACGTTGCCGGCCGCGAATACCGCAAGGGCTATCCCGGCCGTTCGGGCGCCGTGTCCCAGCACCTCGCCGACAAACAGCGGCACCAATGCCATCCGCAGCCCGAACACTGCCCATCCGGTCGCGAAGTTCGACAACAATGCCGCACGATAGGCCCTCTGCTGCAACGCAACTCGAAGGGTCACCGGCGGTTCGGTCTGCTCCTCGGGCGCCGCCAGCGATGAATGCCGCAAGCTGAAGAACACCACCGCCGCCGCGATCAGCAGCGCGACTCCGTAGATCACGAACGGCGCCGACAGCCCCAGCCCCGCGGTCACGCTGCCCAGCACCGGACCACCGACCGATCCGACGAGAAACGCCGTGGAGAACATTCCCGCGACGCGGCCCCGGGCATCCTCCGGGCTGACCCGAATCATCAGGCCCAGCGACGAGACGAAGAACAAGGTCGACCCGATGCCGCCCAGTGACCGGAAAAGCAGCAGTTGCCAATAGGTTTGGGCGAACGCACAGGCACCGGTCGACAGCGAGACGATGAGGATGCCGGCCACGTAGACGCGCCGCTCCCCCAAGCGCTGGACCAACAACCCACTGATCGGCGCGAAACACAGCCGCATCGCCGCGAACGCGGTGATCACGAACGTCGCTGCGCTGATGCTCACCCCGAAGTTGCGTGCATACTGCGGTAGCACCGGCGATACCACGCCGTACCCGAGCGCGATCACCCCATTGGCGGTGATCAGAATCCAGACTTCGCCGGGCAGGTGCAGCTCAGAAGTCTGACGTTCGTTCGCCGACGCCGTTGTCCTCCCCGTCGCTTCGCTCTCCCCCGCAAGCGGGAGGTGCCCCCAGCCCCCAGGGATCCTCACGCCAGCGCCTTCGCCACCACCTCACGCGCAGCCTCCTGGACCTCACGCAGATGATCGGGCCCGCGGAACGACTCGGCATAGATCTTGTACACATCCTCGGTCCCTGACGGCCGCGCAGCGAACCATGCGTCCGCCGTCGTCACCTTCAGTCCACCGATGGGTGCGCCGTTGCCCGGCGCCTTCGTCAGTTTCGCGGTGATCTTTTCCCCCGCCAACTCGGTAGCCGTCACCTGTTCCGGCGACAGTGCGGCCAGTCGAGCCTTCTGCTCGCGGTCGGCGGGTGCGTCCACGCGCGCATACGTTGGCGCCCCATACTTTTCGGCGAGTTCGTCGTATCGCTGAGATGGAGTCTGACCCGTCACCGCAAAGATCTCCGACGCCAACAGCGCCAGGATGATCCCATCCTTGTCGGTCGTCCACACCGAGCCATCCATGCGCAGGAACGACGCACCCGCACTCTCCTCGCCCCCGAAACCGATACTGCCGCCGATCAATCCGTCGACGAACCATTTGAACCCAACCGGAACCTCGATCAACTTGCGGCCCAGCCCTTCGACCACGCGGTCGATGATCGACGAGCTGACCACCGTCTTGCCGACCGCGGTCGACGCCGGCCACGACAGCCGGTGGCCGTAGAGGTAGTCGATCGCCACCGCGAGATAGTGGTTGGGATTGAGCAGGCCGCCGTCGGGCGTGACGATGCCATGCCGGTCGGCGTCTGCGTCGTTGCCCGTCGCGATCTGATACTTGTCACGGTTGTTGATCAGCGACGCCATCGCGTTGGGCGAACTGCAATCCATCCGGATCTTGCCGTCAGTGTCCAACGTCATGAATCGCCACGTCTCGTCCACAAGCGGATTGACGACGGTGAGCTCGAGATTGTGCCGCTCGGCGATCGCACCCCAGTAGTCGACGCTGGCGCCGCCGAGCGGATCCGCCCCGATGCGGACACCCTGCGCGCGGATCGCGTGCATGTCCACCACATTGGGCAGGTCGTCGATATAGGCGTCGAGATAATCATGGCGACGCGTGCTCTGCATCGCACGCGCCAGCGGAACCCTCTTAACGCCCTTCAGGCCATCGCGCAGAATCTCGTTCGCCCGCTTGGCGATTGCGCCGGTCGCGTCCGTGTCCGCAGGGCCACCATTGGTCGGGTTGTACTTGAAACCCCCGTCACGCGGCGGGTTGTGTGATGGCGTGACGACGATCCCGTCGGCCAGATCGACCGACCGGCCGCGGTTGTGCGTCAAGATCGCGTGGCTGACCGCCGGGGTCGGCGTGTAGCGGTCGGCCGAATCAATCATTACCGCAACGTCATTCGCGGCCAGCACCTCCAGCGCCGACGCCCACGCCGGCTCGGACAGCGCATGGGTGTCCCGGCCGATGAACAGGGGCCCCGTCGTGCCCTGCGCGGCGCGGTACTCCGCGATGGCCTGCGTGGTGGCCAAGATGTGCGCCTCGTTGAACGCACCGTCCAGGCTGGACCCGCGGTGCCCGGACGTGCCGAACACCACCTGCTGTGCCACGTCATCGGGATCCGGTTCGATCGTGTAGTACGCCGTCACGACATGAGCCACATCGATCAGGTCTTCGGGCTGCGCCGGCTGACCGGCACGGGGGTTAGCTGCCATGGACCCGATTCTGCTCCCTGCGGACTCGCGGCGTCGGCCGGTCCCCAGCGGGTCCCCAACTGTTCACCCACATCCGGAACGTGGCGTCGTGCGGCTCCCCGGTTTGTGGTGCCGCCATACTTTTACGTCATGGCCTTCGACCGACGCGAGCTGACCGCCGTGTTCGTGGGTGGGGCGCTGGGCACCGTCGCACGCGCCGTTCTGGGGACGCTCGCGGCCCCGGACCCCGCGCGCTGGCCGTGGCCGACGTTCGCGGTCAACGTCGTTGGCGCGTTCCTGCTGGGCTACTTCACAACCCGACTTCTGGAACGGTTGCCGCTGTCGAGCTACCGCCGCCCGATGCTCGGCACCGGCCTCTGCGGCGGGTTGACGACGTTCTCGACCATGCAGGTGGAGACGCTGAAGATGCTCGAAAATCGCCATTACGGCCTCGCGATCGGCTACACGCTGGCGAGCCTCGCCGCCGGGCTGGTGGCGGTGTATCTCAGCACCGCGCTGGTGCGCCGGGTGCGGGTGCGGGTGCGGTCATGATTATTGCGGTCTGGGCCGGAGTGGTATTGCTCGGCGGCGCGGGTGCGGTGCTGCGCTTCCTGATCGACCGCGCCATCGCCCACCGGGTAGCGCGGCCGTTCCCATTCGGCACGCTGACCGTCAATCTGAGCGGCGCGGTGTTGCTCGGGCTGCTCGCCGGGTTGACGCTGAGCTATCACGTCTCACTGCTGGCCGGCACCGCATTCGTCGGCTCATACACCACGTTCTCCACCTGGATGTTGGAGACGCAGCGGCTCGCCGAGGAGCGGCAACTATGGCTCGCCGCCGCCAACATCGTCGTCAGCGTGATCCTGGGCGTCGCCGCCGCGATGGCCGGCCAGTGGATCGCGGGGCAGCTGTGAACGACGACTGCCTGAAGCTGACCGCCTACTTCGGTGAGCGGCAACGCGTCGACGGCAGATTCTTCGCCGAGGCGTTGCTGAACCTGTACGCCGAACGCGAGGTCGCCGCGAGTGTGATGCTGCGCGGCATCGCCAGCTTCGGTGCGCGAAAGGAGTTGCGCAGCGACGAGTGGTTGAGCCTTTCCGAGGACCCGCCCGTCGCGGTCGCGGCGGTCGATGCCCGCGCGAAGATGGCCGGCCTGGTCGAGGACGTCATCGAGCTCACACCACTCGGGCTGGTCACTGTGGAACGCGCCCGGCTCGTCAGCGGCGACGTCACCAAATTCGCGGTCCCGGAACAACTGTCTGAGGCTGCGAAGCTGACGGTGTACGTCGGACGCCAGGAGCGCGTCGACGGCGTGCCGGCGTATATCGCGATTTGCGACCTGCTCTACCGGGAGCGGATTTCGGGGGCCTCGGTGTTTCTCGGTGTGGACGGGACTGCCCGGGGCCAACGACATCGCGCGCGCTTCTTCGGCCGCAACGTGGACGTCCCGATGATGATCATCTCGGTCGGTGGCGGCGAGCACATCGCGAGAGTCGTGCCGCGCCTCGGCGAGATGCTTCGCCAACCGTTGCTCACCATCGAGCGAATCCGGGTGTGCAAACGCGACGGTGAGCTGCTGGCCCATCCTGACGTGTTGCCGATGACCGACGAGCAGGGCCGACCGCTGTGGCAGAAGCTGATGGTCTACACGTCCGAGACCGCCCTCCACAACGGCGCGCCCATTCACCGCGCGCTGGTGCGCCAACTGCGCACGTCCGGCGCGGCCAGCGGCGCGACCGTGCTGCGCGGCATCTGGGGCTTCCACGGTGGCCGCAAGCCTCACGGCGACAAGTTGATTCAGCTGAGTCGACAAGTCCCCGTGACAACGATCATCGTCGATCGCCCCGATCGCATCGCGCGCAGCTTCGAGCTCATCGACGAGCTCACCAGCGAACACGGGCTGGTGACCAGCGAGATGGTCCCCGCAGTCGTTCTGATCGACGGCGATGACCGCATCGGCGGCACCGGGCTGGCCGAATACCGCTACTAACGACTACCGCTACTGAATCGCCTCGCGGCTGTCGGCGCGCACGCTGAGCAGCATCACGGAGTCGTCGACGGCCAGCACGCTCTGCCGGGGTGCGGGTAGGACCACGAAGTCACCAACGGCGCCCGTCCACGAATCGTCGCCGACCGTTACGGTCACCCGCCCCTGCAACACCTGCAGCGTCGCCTCGCCCGGGCCGTAGTGTTCGCCGAGTTCGCGGCCCGCGACGACGGCGATCACGGTCTGACGCAGGAAGTGTTCGTGACCTCCGTAGATGGTGTGCGCGGACCGGCCGCTGTTGGATTGGCGTGCCCGCGCCAGCTGTTCGTCGGCCACCGCGGTCAAGGACAACGACTCCATAGCTCCGTACCTCCTCATCGAGGCGTCATGCGGCAAGTAACAGAATGCCCGACACCAGCAGCGCGATCGCCTTGATCAGTTCCAAACCGACGTAAGCGTAGTGACCGCGCGACCGCTCTCGCCCCTCCTCGCCGGCCAGCACCGCGTCCGACCGGCGTGTCAACGATGGGCGCACGGCGACCAGTTGAACCGCAAGCACCACGACCGCGGCCAGGATCGCCACCACCATGCCCAGCCACACGAAGATGCCCGCGACGGCGGCCCCCCACGGAGCGGTCAACTCCCGAGCCAGCGCTGCGCGAGGTCCGCAGCCCAGCCGGGGACCTCGCCGACGTCGTGCGGCGGCGCCGCAACGATCACCAACTCGTCGATGCCCAATTCCGCCAATGCCGAAACGTCCTCCGGCCGTGGCTGCGTCAACGCGACGGCCAGCCGGAATTCGGCGCGGTCGCGACCGGCGTCACGGCACAGCTGGCCGATGAGCTCTACCCGGTCGGCGACTGCCGCGACGCCGTCGAGGTTGAAGCCGTACCAGCCATCACCCCACCTGACTACCCGGCGAAGCGCAGCATCGCTGTTGCCGCCCAACACAATGGGGATGCGCCTGTCACGCACCGGCTTCGGATTGACCCGAATCGCATCGAAGTCGACGAAGCTGCCGGAAAACGATGCGATGTCGTCGCGCCACAGGGTCCGGATCGCGGCAACGTACTCGGCGGTGCGCTTGGCGCGGTGCGCGAACGGCACGCCGAGCGCGTCGAATTCCTCCCGCGACCAACCGATGCCGATGCCGAGCGTGAACCGGCCGTTGCTGAGCCGGTCCAGGCTGGCGGCCTGCTTGGCGACATGCACCGGGTTGTGTTCGGGCAGCAGCAGGACGCCGGTCGCGATGTCGATCCGCGTTGTGGCGGCCGCGGCGAAACTCAGGCAGATCAGCGGGTCGAGCCAGTCCGCAACGGCGGGCACCGCGATCTTGCCGTCGTCGGAGTACGGATACTCCGACGCCGAATCGTCGACCATCACCACGTGCTCGCCCGCCCACAGCGTGGCGAAGCCGTGGTCATCTGCGGCCTTGGCGACCGCATCGATTACGGCGCGGTCGGCGCCGGGGCCGATGCCGAGCGCATGCAATCCCACCCGCACGTTCGGATCGTCTCATAACCTCACCGGATGCGGATCATCGTCACCGGCGGCAACAGCGGCATCGGCAGAGCGACCGCCACGGCGTTGGCCGTTGCCGGCCATAGCGTGCTGATCACCGGTCGCGACATCCAAAAAGCCGAGCGGGCCGCCGCCGAGATGGTCGGCGACGTCGAGGTCGCCCACCTCGATCTCGCGGATCTGACCAGCGTGCGCAAGTTCGCCGACTCGGTGCAGACCGTTGACGTGCTGGTGAACAACGCCGGTGTGCTGGGTCTGCCGCTCACCCGTACCGCGGATGGCTTCGAGGCGCTGATCGGCACGAACTACCTCGGCCATTTCGCCCTGACGTGCCTGCTCGGCGACAGGATCAAGGACCGGGTGGTCTCGGTGACGAGCATGAACTACAGGTTCAGCCGCCTCCACCTTGACGACCTGAACTGCCACGCCCGCAAGTACTCGAAGTGGGCGGCCTACGGGGAATCCAAGCTGGCCATCATGCTCTTCACGAACGAACTGGCCAGGCGGGGCGTCCGCGCGTACGCAGCCGATCCCGGTGGTGCGGACACCAACATCGTCAGGTACAGCACGGGATTCCTGGGCTGGTCGTCCCAGCACGGCTGGCTGCGCAATTTCCCGCAGAGCCCGCAGACCGCGGCGCGGTCAAGCATCCTCGCGGTGACAACAGACCTGCCGAACGGGACGTATCTCGCGCCACGCTTCATGCAGTTCGGCAAGCCTCGGGTGACCAAGGTGCGAAGGAGGGCCCGAGACCCGGTGACGGCCCGCCGGCTGTGGGAACTCTCCACCGAGCTCACCGGCTGTGACTGGCAAGGACCGGCCCTTCGCCATTGCTAATGAGCTGCGCTAAAGGGATGCTCAGAAGCAACAGATGAGGAGCTGCTATGTACGACCTCAAGATTGTCGGCGGCACCGTGGTCGATGGCACCGGCTCCGAGCGGTATCGCGCAGACGTCGGTATCAAGGACGATCAGATCGTCGAAGTGCGCCGCCGCGGCTCAGATGATCCGACCCTGGGCGGTGACGCAGCTGAAACGATCGACGCGACAGGTCAGATCGTCGCACCCGGGTTCGTGGACATCCACACGCACTACGACGGCCAGGTGAGTTGGGACAGCCTGCTGGAGCCCTCGAGCGGACATGGGGTAACGACGCTGGTCACCGGGAACTGCGGCGTCGGCTTCGCCCCGGTGCGGCCGGGTCGCGAGGATTGGCTGATCGGGCTGATGGAGGGTGTCGAGGACATTCCCGGCGCTGCACTCACCGAGGGCATCTCGTGGGGCTGGGAAAGCTACCCCGAGTACCTCGACGTGATCGGGAAGCAGAAATTCGCCGTCGACGTGGGCAGTCAGGTGGCCCACGGCGCGGTCCGCGCCTACGCGATGGGAGACCGCGGCGCCCGCAACGAGCCCGCCACTCCCGATGACATCGCGGCGATGAGCCGGCTGGTGCAGGAGGCCGTCGAGGCCGGCGCGCTCGGCTTCTCGACGTCACGCACGCTCGGCCACCGCGCCATGGACGGCGAGCCCGTTCCCGGAACCTTCGCGGCCGAGGACGAACTATTCGGTCTGGGCCGGGCCATGGCGGCCGGCGGCCAGGCCGTCTTCGAACTGGCCCCTCAGGGAGTTGCGGGCGAGGACATCGTCGCGCCCAAGAAGGAACTGGAGTGGATGCAGCGCCTCGGCGCCGAGATCGACCGGCCGATCTCGTTCGCCATGATTCAGATCGACGCCGCCCCGAACCTCTGGCGCGAGCAGCTGGACATCTCGGCGGCCGCACACGCGGCGGGCAGTCGGTTGTATCCCCAGATCGCCGCGCGACCGTTCGGCATGCTGTTCGGTTTTCCCGGGCATCACGGGTTCACCCACCGCCCGACCTACCGTCGGCTGAAAGCCGAGTGCAGCCGCGACGAGCTGGCGCAGCGCCTTGCCGATCCAGCCGTCAAGGCGGCGATCCTGTCCGAGGACGATCTGCCCGTCGACCCGACGCAGCAGTTCGATGCCATGTTCGCCCTCGTGCAATATTCGCTTGACCGGCTCTACGCACTGGGTGATCCGCCCGACTACGAGCCGACCACCGACCGCACCGTCGCTGCGATCGCCCGCAACCGGGGCGAGGATCCGCTGGCCACGCTGTACGACCTGATGCTCGAGTCGAACGCAACGGCCATGCTGATGCTGCCGTTCTACAACTACTCCGACGGCAACCACGACGCGATCCGCGAGATGCTGACCCATCCGGCGGGGGTGGTGGGGCTCTCCGACGGTGGCGCGCACTGCGGCCTGATCTGTGACGCCTCCTACCCCACGTTCCTGCTGACCCATTGGGCCCGGGATCGCCACCGCGGCAAGAAGTTGTCTCTGGAGTACGTGGTGCGCAAGCAATGTCATGACACCGCACAACTCTTCGGCCTCACCGACCGCGGCACGATCGAGGTCGGCAAGAAGGCCGACATCAACGTGATCGACATGGATGCGCTGACTCTGCACTCCGCGCGGATGGCGTACGACCTGCCGGCAGGCGGACGCCGCCTGGTCCAGGGCGCGAGCGGCTATTCCACCACGATTGTCAGCGGCACCGTCACCCGTCGCGACGGCGTCGACACGGGTGCACGTCCGGGCCGCCTGGTCCGCGGCGCGCGCTGACAGTGAATGCCGGAGGACCATCATCAGACGCCTCGATCCCTCCGATACACCCAAGCGCGAACTGACCATCGAACTCCGCAATGTCGCGCGTGAGTACACGATCGGCGGTCAATCGGTGCGCGCACTCGACGACATCAGCCTGCGGCTGACAGGTGGGCAGTTCGTGTCGGTCGTCGGGCCATCGGGTGCGGGTAAGAGCACGTTGCTGCATCTGCTCGGCGCGTTGGACTCCCCCGATTCCGGGTCGATCACCTTCGACGGCCACGAGATCGGTCGCCTCAACGATGAGCAGCAGTCCGAGTTTCGCCATCATCGCGTGGGGTTCGTCTTTCAGTTCTTCAACCTGTTGCCGACCCTGTCGGCGTGGGAGAACGTGGCAGTCCCGAAGCTGCTCGACGGTGTCCGACTGGGCAAGGCCAAACCGGATGCGATTCGGCTCCTGGACCGGGTCGGGCTCGGTAACCGGACCCAGCACCGACCGGCGGAACTGTCCGGCGGCCAAATGCAGCGCGTCGCGGTGGCGCGGGCCTTGATGATGGACCCGCCGCTGATCCTCGCCGACGAACCAACCGGGAACCTCGATTCCACAACGGGCGCATCGATCTTGGCGCTCCTTGCCGAGGTGGCCCACGAGGAGGGCCGCGGTCGGCTCGCAGTGATGGTGACCCACAACTCTGACGCCGCGGCGGTGACCGATCGGGTGATCACACTGCAGGACGGTCGGATCGGCTCCGACGAGATGTCGCCGGTCTCGGCGTGAGACCGAATATCGCCCGTCTCGGGGTGACACCCGGCTCGACGATAACGGCCGCTGCGAGCCGGCTGCGTCTGTTCAGTGTGCGCGAACTCGCCGAGCATCGTCGGCGCACGATCGCCTCGATCGCCGTGATGGTGGTGTCCGCTGTGTATCTGGTTGCGGTGTTCGGCATCTTCGGGTCGATCACCGGATCGGTCAACCGGCTGGCCGACGGGATCGCGGGCCTCGCCGCGCTGGAGGTGTCGGGCATTACCGACGCGGGATTTCCCGACACGATAACGGCGGACGTCGCCGCGGTTCCCGGCGTCGCGACCGCGGTACCGATGCTCCGGACCTCTGCGCCCACGGCGTCGGGGCCTGTGCTGCTGCTCGGCGCCGACGCGAACTCGGCCGCGTTGAAAAGCGCCCTCAAAGATGCCGTCGGCGCACCGCCGGAGGCGCAGCCCGCCATGACGAACGGTGTCCAGGTCGGGCCAGGCGTCGGTCATGCGAAAGGCGAGACGTTCCAGCTGGGCTCGGGGTCGGTCACCGTCACGGCGGTGCTCGAGGGAAAACAACTCAAGAATCTCAACGGTGGACACTATGTCCTTGCTCCACTTCCGTTGGCGCAGAACCTTACCGGGCGACAAGGTCAACTCGACTCGATACTGATCACCACGAAGCCGGGCGCGGACCTTGCCGCCGTCCGCGCCGCTGTCACCGCCGCCGTGAACGGCCGGGCAATCGTCGCCGACCCGAGCATGCGGGCAGCCCGGGCCGGTGACGGCGTCAAGCTGATGAACTACATGTCCCTGATGGGCGCGGCGGTTGCTTTGGTGGTCGGCGCGTTCCTGATCTACACCACCATGACCATGGCGATCACCCAGCGCCGGCCAGTCATCTCGATGCTGCGCGCGATCGGCGGCCGGCGCGCCACCATCGTTCGCGACATGCTCGCGGAGGCGGCGATTCTCGGGCTGATCGGTGGGGCCATCGGGTCGGGCATCGGAATACTCGTGGGCCGCATGGCGATTGGTCGATTGCCTCCGGCCGTGACCCAGGGCCTCGAAGCTCGCATCGAGTACTGGCTGCCCGGCTACGCGATACCGGCCGCCGTCGCGGCGACGGTGCTCACCAGCGTGGCTGCGTCGGCGATGGCCGCTCGGCAGGTGTACAAGGTGTCTCCGATCGAGGCATTGGCACCGGTCGGCGCGTCAACGGCGGACATTGTGCCACGGCGGCTGCGGGTCGCAAGCGGGGTTGGTGCTGTCGCGGTATTGGCGGTGTCGCTTGTGATCGTCGCCGACCACACCGGCGCGTTGGTCTTTGTCGCCATGGCTGGTCTGTTGTGCGCCGAGATCGCGCTTGGCTTCGCGCTCACCGTGCCGATCGTCAAAGCCGCTGCCGCAACCGCTCGTTTATTCGGATCGGCTGGGGCGCTCGCGGCCGCGACGATAGAGCGTGCGCCTCGGCGGGTGTGGGCCACCGTGATGACGGTGCTGATCGCGGTTCTCACAACGGTCGTGATTAACGGTACGAGCACCGACATGATCCGGTCGGCCCGCGGCATCTTCGCGTCAGTCGCGAATGTCGACGTATGGGTGAGCGCAAATCCTCCGGACAGCTATCCCACCGACGTTCTCCCGCAAGGTCTTTCCGAAAAAGTGGGCGCGCTGCCGGGCGTCGCACACGTCGTCGAGGGCGCGCTCGCGTTCGCTCAGGTCGGCGGCACCCGCGTCATTCTCGACGGATTTGCCCCCGGCACCGCCGATCCGCTGTACCACGCGCTGGATGACCGGGTACGAAGCGAGGTGCTCGCCGGTCGGGGTGTGGTGCTCTCGCAGAATCTGGGCAAGACGCTCGGCGTGCGGGTCGGCGACCTGCTGCGGCTGCAAACGCCGCACGGCCCGCAACAGACGGCCGTGCTGGCATTGGTCCCGTACTTCTCGACGGTCATCGGCTCTGTCGGGATCGGCCTCGATCGGATGCGGGCGTGGTTTGACCGCCCGGCGGCGACAACACTTCAGGTCGATGCAGCCCCGGGCGTCGGCGCGAAGCGCTTGCTGGCCGACGTGCGCCGAGTGGTGCCCGCGCCGAACTACGTATACGACGGTCGCACGGCGCTGGCCGGCCTTGAGGCACCGCTGCAGCAGAGCATGGTCATCGCCAACGCGGTATGGATCATCGTTGGATTTGTGGCCGCAATCGCGCTTCTCAACACGTTAACGCTCTCGGTACTCGAACGGCGTCGCGAGATCGGTGTTCTGCGGGCGATGGGATCGAGCCGCCGGTTGACATTGCAGATGGTCCTGGCCGAGGCCGCAGGCATCGCTGTTGTCGGCGGTGTCTTGGGGCTTGCGCTCGGCCTGACCGACCAGTGGCTGTACAGCCTCGTCAGCGGCGACATCATGAATTTCACTGTCGGCTTCCGGCCCAGCCCGATGTCGCTCGTCTTCACTATCGGCGCGCTGGCGATCAGCCTGCTCGGCTCGGTGCCACCCGCGCGACGCGCGGCACGACTGAACATCATCGAAGCTGTCAGCGTCGAGTAGGTCGCGCGCTCAGCTCGGATTGCTCTCGATTACGGTTGCGAATCCTTGCAGATGGGGTGTGCACGGAGGCGGCACAAAGGTTCGTCGGATGCTGCGCAGTCCCCCCGTATCGAATCCGGCCGCGGCGATGGCGTCGATGGTTCGGCGGTTCGGCTCGCAACCGGAAGCCAACCAAGACCACGGCCTTGCGATCAGGTCTTGGAACCGACCCATCACTCCGTCCCCGCGGACATGCTCGAGAACGACCAACCTGCCTCCGGGTGCGAGCACGCGCCGGATCTCGCCGAGGGTAGCGGCCACATCGTCGACCGAGCACAACACAAGGCCGACGTGTACCGAGTCGAAACTGTTGTCCGGGAATGGAATCGACTCGCCGATCCCGTCGACGATGTCGACTGCAACGCCGTGGCGGCGCGCAAGAGCCGAAGCCATCCGCCGGAACGCCGCCTCCGGCTCCACGGCGGCGACCGACGTCACCGCGGGCGGAATAAACATCAAGTCGGTTCCCGGGCCGAGACCAACCATTAGCAGCCGGCCGGTCGCATTGCTCATCGCCGCTCGACGAAAACGGCGATAGAACAGCCGGTCGAAGAACGGCATGCCGAGCCGATACACATACGGGAACAACGGATTACCGGAAATTATGTGCTACCCAGATCCAGTCGGAACGGCGGATATTCGTCGCGCATCAAGGACACGTACACGGCCACCCGATAACGCCAACGAACGATCCCCATGAGGAGGTCGAACATGCCCCCCGAGACCGTCCCGGTGAACAACAACCGCCATGCGGCGAAAAAGCAAAGCACCTGCAGCAGAGGCTCCATCGCCCAGCAGAGAAGTATCTGCGGGAGAGCCAACAGCCACCACTTCACCAGCACCGCCGAATTCGTGAGCTGTTCGGGATAGTCGACCTCGAGATCGCCTGGGTAGTCGGCCCGAGACGCGAGCGTGAAAGGCGGGTACTTGTCGGTGGTGTTCATCGGGAATCTGTAATTCATCACTCGCCACGACCAGCGCAGCACCCCCACGTTGAAGTCGAAGATCGGGCGCGGATACCGTCCGGTGAACAAGATGGCAACGCCCGCAACTAAAGTCAGCAGCGGATACACCAGATACAGAAGTATCAATATGGGGTAGTGCGGGGCGGCCAGCACGCACCACTTGACGAGCCAGAGCCAGCGTTTGGGCGCGTCGATATCGCCTCGCACGCGAACCGGATCGGCCTGGTTAGTCACCGGTTCATGTTCGACACTTGCTGGCGTGGTCATCCCGGTCACCTGGATGGCGTCGTCGCGACGGCGAGGTCTCGGTTGATCTGCGCGGAAATCTGGCGGTGACTTACCGAACTCAGGAACCTCGTCAGTGCCCAGGTCATGAAGCGGTCCGAGATCATCGCGGCCGGTCTCAGCACGGACTCACCATGCGACACCTGCAGCGACGCCACCCGGGCCACGGCTTTGACCTTGCGGCGTCTGGTCTTCTCGTACCAGCGCAACGCATTCGAAAGATCACCATCGCTGTTGTTGGTTCCCTTCCGGAAATCCGAAAGCGCCTTGCACAACACCATCGTGTCGAGCAGTGCCTGATTGGTCCCTTGCGCGAGGGTGGGCGGCATCGTGTGCGCGGCATCGCCGAGCAAGGTGAGCGCGCCGTGGCCCGGCCCGGGAATCGGATGCCGAAAATGCGGGTAGGGCGAATGGGCCAGATCGTCGTCGGTCAACGTCGCAAGCAGTCGATCGACCACGTCCGACCACCCAGTGAAATGTGACCGGATCACGTCGATCGGACGTTCCGGCCTGACGAAGTCAGACGGCCACGGCAAGTCGAACCACCACTGCACATCGGATCCTCCAGCTGGCCACAGGCCAAGGTTTCCGTGCTCGCCGACGATCATCAGTGCGACGCGCTTGTCGGGGACGTTCGGCAGCGTGACCAGTCCCTGCCAGCTGCACCAGCCGGTCGACTCCGCGTCTTGCGCGCCGACGATTTCCCGAACGATCGAGTGCAGGCCATCCGCACCGATCAGCAGATCTCCTTCGGCCGAGCTGCCGTCTTCGAACTCGACCCGCACTCCGTCGGGCGTATCGACCACCCCGACCACACGGGAGTTGCATCGGATGCGGGCGGTCGGAAAGCCCTCCAGCAGCCGTTCGAGCAAGACTCGACGCGGGACCATAGAAACGGGTGCGCCCAGCCGCTCCATCATCGCGGTCACGTCCAAGGCGGCGATCGGGCGACCCGTGGACGTCAGGACGCGCACGGTGGACAGCTGCTGACCGGCCCCGTCCATATCGACGCCAAGTTGCTCCAGGACCGTTGCGCCGTTGGACCAGATGGTCACGGCGCCGCCACCGGCCTCCAGTGCGGACCTCTGTTCGAACACGGTGACATCATGTCCGTCCCGTAGCAATCCACGGGCTATTGAGACGCCGCCCGCACCCGCGCCGACGACGAGGATCCGAAGCGGCCGTGTCGACGGCGCGTTCGGAACCGGCAGCAACTTCGCCGAACGCCCGTCGCCGGCCATGAGACCTCCTGGCTCAGCCGCGATGTGATATTCCGCTGTGATATACACGACACCAGTGGCCGGCGAGTTCATCGCCTAGAGCAGCGAAATCGATGCTCCACAATAATCGACGCAGGCGTAAAATGAGGTCACCGCACAATGCTCGAATGCGTCCTGCCGATGGAATGTCACTTCCTAACGCGGGCACTCCGTCCACCAGGCACTTCGGACACTGAGGTCCCGATTTGAGGAGTGCGAAATGATGGCAACCCTTCATCTGCCAGGCCGAGCGATGATCGCCCTTGGATTTGCGCTCGCGGCCGCGATCGCCCCAGCGGCGGCGGTTCTGGCAGACATTGGCTCGCAGGGAGCCTACGTAGTCACCGCTGACCCAACCCAGAACTGCACCGTCGTCCACAGCAACGGCTCCAACTCGGTCGTGTGCAGACCCAACACCATCGCGCCAGACGCGAACCTGCCCAGTGAACAAGGTCTGACTCTTCAAAACGAAACCCGCCACTAGGGCGCTGTCGGCGGTGACGGTGCGGGTGATGGGAGCCTGCTGAACGCGCGCACCTGCAGTCGGCCCTCCGCGCCTCCGCTCAGGCCGCGCGCGGATTTTCCAGGACGATGGCGACGCCCTGGCCCGAGCCGATGCACACTCCGGCCGCGCCGTAGCGGACATTGCGCTCGCGCAACTCGGTCGCCAGCGTCAGCACATACCGGGTTCCGGAGGCCCCGAACGGATGGCCGATGGCCACCGCGCCGCCGTTGAGGTTGAGCTTGTCGTCGGGAACCGTGAAGCCACCGAGTTGATTCGGCAGTTCGCGAAGCACGCCGAGCGCCTGCGCGCTGAACGCCTCGTGCACTTCCCACACGTCGATCTGTTCGGGAGTCAGGCCGGCTCGCTTGATCGCCAGCGGTAAGGCCCATGCCGGCGCCAGGCCCATGATCAGCGGATCGATCCCATACACCGCCGACGACACGACGCGGGCCAAGGGTTCCACACCGAGTTCGGCCGCCCGCTCCCCCGACGCCATCACGATCGCACTCGCGCCGTCGGTCAGCGGCGTGGAGTTAGCCGCGGTCATCTGCTTCGTGCCAGGCTGCACAGGCAGCGCTGCCAATCGCTCGGCGGTGGTGTCGTCCCGGATGAACTCGTCATGCTCGAACGTGCGCGCCGGAGTCTTCTTCGTCGCCGGAATCTGCACGGGCATGATCTCTTTGGCGAGTCGCCCGGAGTCACGGGCCGCCTTGGCGTGCTGCTGAGATCGCAGCGCGAACGCGTCGATCTCCTCCCGTGTCAGCCCGTAGCGGTCGGCGACGTTCTGCGCGGTCTCGATCATGCCGATGTAGGCGTTACGAGCCAGCAGCGTCGGATTGGGCGGGCCGCCGGCACCCGCCCACATGGTGTCCAGCAGGATGACCGGTCCCCGCGGCGCAAACGGCGCATCACCCTTCATGTACGCCCACCCCGAACGGGACATCGATTCCACCCCGCAGGCGATCCCGACGCCCAGGTCGCCGGCCTTGATCGCATGCGCCACATTGATTGTCGCGCTCACCGACGAGCCGCAGAACCGGTTGATGGTGGCACCGGCGACGCTGTCGGGAAAACCAGCGGCCAGCGCCGCCCACCGGGCCACATCCCCCATGCCCTCATGCGCGGGGTTGACACAGCCGGCCACGATGTCTTCGACCTGGTCAAGGCCCACACCCACGCGCTCACACGCGCCCTTCATCGTCATGCCGAGCAACTCATCGGCCCGGATGTGCGACAGCGAGCTGCCATAGCGGGCGAACGGCGTGCGAACACCGCCGAGCACAAATGCGTCAGCCATCATCGACCTCTCGATTTCCGGGGTTCATTGAGAACCGCTGATCTCGTGCACGATCTCGACGGCTCTGGCCAGTGTGGAGAGCCGCGCGTCGAGTGTGTCTCCGGCCGGATAGAGCCGCACGGTGTCGACCCCCGCGTCGCGCCACACGCACAACCGTTGTCGCACCATGGATTCGGTGCCGATCAACGTGGTCGCCAGCACCATCTCGTCGGTCACCAAGCCGGCCGCACCGTCACGGTCACCGGCCTGCCAGCGTTCCCGGACCTCGCTCGCGACATCGGCCCAGCCTTGCCGGCTGTAGGCCTGGTTGTAGAAATTCGTCGACGCGGATCCCATTCCGCCCAGGCTGAAGGCCAACCCCTCCTTCCGGGCCTTGACCATCGTGCGCAACGACTCCTCGTCGGCGGCGAACGCCACCTCGGCACCCTGGCAGACGTCGAGATCGGCACGCGTGCGTCCGCTGCGGGCCAGTCCCTCATCGAGGTACGAGAAGTAAGCGGCAGCAGCCTCCGGCACGAAACTGGTGCCGAGCCAACCGTCGGCAACCTCGCCGGTTAGCCGCAGCATGGCCGGGGACAGCGTCGCAAGGTAGATCGGGATTTCGTGCTCGGCGCGCATCGACAGCCTCATCGGCACCGCGTCGCCGCCTGGCCGCGGAATGTTGAATTCCGCACCCGCGTAGGAGATTCTGTCGCCGCCGAACACCCGGCGCACGATCTCGACGGTTTCCCGCAGGCGGGCAAGCGGTCGGTGGAACGACACCCCGTGCAGCCCTTCGATGACCTGCGGACCCGAAGCGCCCAGCCCGAGCAGAAAGCGGCCGCCCGACAGGTTCGACAGTGTGATCGCCGCCTGTGCGACCGCGACGGGAGTGCGGGTGCCGACCTGGATCACCCCCGACCCGAGCAGCATGCGGTCGGTGCACGCCGCGTAGTAGCCCAACGCGGACGGCGCATCGGACCCCCATGCTTCTGCCACCCAACAGATGTCAAGGCCCAGCTTTTCGGCTTCCACGACGAAGTCCCGTTGTTCGCACCAGCGCTCGAAGCTGGAGGCTTCCACTGTGGTGGCGGTGCGCATCAGCCTTCGGCCAGCGTCTTGATGTGCTCCAGTGTCGCGGTCATGTTGGTTTCGAATTCGCGCATCCGTACGAACACGATCTGCTGCTCTTTCTCCGGCATGCGATCGATCGCAAACGACAACCCCGAGCGGCCCGGGCCCAGTTGCACCCACTGAGACAACTCGGTTCCGCCGTCCTTGGGCTCGAGCCGGAAACGCCAGATCGCCGTGGGGTTCTTCGGGTCCTCGACGGCCCAGGCCAGCACCCGCTCCGGTTCACACTCGATCACCTCCGAGGTGGTCGACCATTCGCCCAATGCCTCGTGCTTGCTGCGCCCGACGAACCCCGCGCCCACCGATGGCTCGGTGGCCCCGTCGAGCCATTCGACGGATTGCAGTTCCGGGCTCATCGTCGGCATCAGTTCAATGTCCGAAACCACCGCCCAGACCCGATGCGGCAGCGCGTCGATCCAGGTCTGCACCTGCACCGTCGGGGTGTCCGCGTAGCGCGCGCCAGTCCACTCCATGATCAGGGAACCTCCGCCTCACACGGTACTAGCTGCGGCAATCCCTTGAACAGGACTCGATGTCCCTGCGATCGGTTGAAGCGGGAACCGACGTTGACACCACACCAGCGGCCTGAACCGACGATGCCCGAGAAGGGCGGTGCCCAACCCCCAACAGAGTTATTCGACACGCTTTAGCGCTTATCGAACCGTTCGCGTAGTTGGGGATCGTTCAGCCACCACAGCGTCGAGGCATCGTCCTGGGCCGGGGCGGATTCGTCGACGTGGTCCAGCTCGGCGTCGACGGCCGCGGCGTGGGCTCGCTCGTCGGCGCCGAGCGCACGGAACAGCACCATCAGGAACGGCAGTCCGAGCACATCGCCCAGAATCCACAGGACGCCGGCTCCGATCGATTGGTCGGTCCGAAGACTCGGCCCCCACGTTCGGTGCAGCCCAAGGTAGTAGTCAGCGGCCACCAGCGGACCCAGCCACAGCACAATGCCCAGCAGCCCGTCGCCGATCGTCTCCACGACGCTGATCAGCACCGACAGCAGCTGAGAGTACCGCCGCGGCACCGGATCTGTTTGAAGGCGGGCGTAGAAATAACCGAAGCCGATCGTCAGGAACAGCACCTGGGTGAGCGTATTAACCGCCCGGTGTTGCAGCGCGGCGACATACCACGGCGTGAGATAGAACAGCCACGGCGTGCCCAGCATCGCCAACGATGTGGTGGCAGGATGCGCGACCAGCCGCAGCAGCCGCGACCGCAACAGCCGCTCCAGCCGGGCGCGGCCCGCCGGGCCAACCCCGACCAGGAGTACCGTGACCGGCTGACCCATCGCGAGGAAGAACGGAATTACCAAGAGCAGCAACAACACTTGCAGCGCCCGCACCCAGAACAGCATGTTGGCGTATACACCGACCATGCTCATCGTCGCGACGATCCACAGCGCAACCCCGATATCGAAACACACTGCCCGCGAACGCCGCACCGCATCTTCGTGCCGGCGGCCGCGGTGATACGCCCAGCCGTAACCCGCGGCCACCAGCACGATGAGCACCGCCGAGACGATGTCCCACGTCCACGAGCCGACAGCGGTCGCCGGGGTCAACGGCGCGACAGTGCCCGCCACGGCCACAGTGTCGCACCGCTACCCTGCGCCCAATCTGTGGATCGGCTGGGGATGAGCTGAAGCTCATCTGACCGGGGTAGCCCAATGCACTGGGTTACCGCCGCACCGCTGGCGTACACGCTTTAGGCTTGGACGCTCACCGGATCGCCGATATGAACCGTGTTGTAGTACCAGGCGGCATTGTCCGGGCTGAGGTTGATGCAACCGTGGCTGACGTTGGAGTGGCCCTGCGAATCGACCGACCACGGCGCGGAATGCACGTAGACGCCGCCGTTGGTGATCCGCTCCGCATAGGACGCGGTGATGAGATATCCCTCAGGGGAACTCAGCGGAATACCGATGGTGCGCGAGTCCATCACCACGCTGCGATTCCTGTCCAGGACAGTGAAGTCGCCGATCGGCGTGGGCCTGCTGGGCTTGCCCATGGACGCCGGCATCGTGCGAGCGACCTGGCCGTCGATGCTGACCGTGAAGGTGTGTTGCGAGATGCTGGCGACGCCCAGTACCGCCGAGCCGGTTGTGATGTCGGTGGCGAAACCGCCCGACATCATCGTGATGTGACTGTGCGAGGGCCAGAAGCCCACGGGCTTCCACTGCAGCACTTGATCATTGAGCCACTCGGCTCGGCCGGGCTGCCCGTTGGAGGCGGTGATGTTGAGTGTCCGTTCGGCAGCAGCACGGTCGATGACCGGCTCGGCGAAGCTCACGGTGAGGGGCTCCGCCACACCGACGACTTGTCCGGCGGTCGGCTGAATCGAAGCGATGGCCAACCCGTCGGTAGGCGTGGTCGCCGACACCAGGGTGGGGCCGCCGGGCAGGGCCAGTGCGGTGATTGAAAGGCACACCGCAACGTACTTCAGCGCCCGGGCAATGCCGCCGACTGCCGAGAAATTGCGCATGTGGGTTAGCGCAGCGTGGCGCAAAGGCGGCTTCATTGCTCCTTTTTACCCTGTGCTCACCTTGAGCGCGCGAAACGACGCGAACCGGGTTGACGCGACCTTCGGATACACCGAGAGTGTCGATGGCATCATCGGCCGCCGTCACTCCTCTGGTCCACAAGAACCGCACCGTCCGGCCGGTTCCCGAGTGTCTGAAGCGGAATATCGTCACGCTCCGCTGCGAGCCGAACGATCTGCGCCAACTCCTGCGGGGCATCGCATTGAAGGTAGTGAGCGGCGCCCGGCACGATCCAGTAACGGTTCCGTCCCGGTTTGTCTCTCAGGAATGCCTGCCATACGTAATTGGCCACCCGCACGGGGGCGACGTTGTCGTGCAAGCCCCACGCTAGGGTCAGGTTGGTCTCGTTCTTGGAAGTCGCCTCGAGCCAACTGGTTTCGTGCGCCGCGCGCTCATGAAGATATTGGATCGTATCGGGCAGCACTCGGATGCCGTCGTTGTATGCGAAGCATTTCGCCAACGCCGCGATCTCGGGGTCGGCAAGTGTTCGGGGCGGCATGAACGTGCTCGCTCCCAGGCCCGCTGCGAGGGTCTCCGGCGTGGTCGCACGCGCCGTGTCCCGCGCAGTTGTGCTGTCCAGCAGCGCGGTTTGAAACGCAGTGAGGTTGGCCAGCGGAAGATAGATATTGGCATTCGTCAGAATGACTTCGCTGGGCGATGACGACGGGTCTTCTGCCGCGAGCATGCTCAGCGCGATCATGCCGACGCTGCTGCCACGATCGTGCATCAGCATCATGTATCGCTCAAGCATCCACACCCGGGTGATCGCGTGGAGCAGCAAGCGTGCGTCGTCGTCGAGGGAATACCGATAGGGCGCCGGCGGCTTGTCGGAGAACCCGTAGCCGGGAAAGTCCAGCAGAAATATCTCAAACTCGGAGCCCAGTTCACGTGTCAACGAGAAGTAGTCAATGCTCGACGTCGGGAAGCCGTGAACGCAGACCAGCGCCGGCTTCCCTGGTGTGCCGCACCGGCGGCTGAAGACCTTGACTTGCGTTCCGCTGTTGGCGGCCGTGGATGACGGCCAGTGGATTTCCGATCCGCCGCTTCGCCACCCTTCGAAGATGTCCACCTCGCCAGCCTTGCAGAGTGCGTCCGCTTCGGAAAAGGTGTTGGCGACCCAAACCCGGAACTACTCTAACGTCAAGACTGTGAGTGGCGAATCTGCTGCGTCGGACCCGGCGGCCAAGCACATGATTTGAGGAGGTCAACCAAATGACGCGAACACGACTGGGCTCGCTCTGCGCAGGAGGGCTCAACTGGGACAGCCTGCCGTTGAAGCTATTCGCAGGGGGCAACGCGAAGTTCTGGGATCCGGCCGATATCGACTTCTCCCACGACCGGGCGGACTGGGAATCGCTGTCCGAGACGGAACGCGACGGTGCCACCCAGCTGTGCGCGCAGTTCATTGCCGGCGAGGAAGCGGTGACCCAGGACATCCAACCGTTCATGGCCGCGATGCGGGCTGAAGGGCGCCTCGGAGACGAAATGTATCTGACCCAGTTCGCATTCGAGGAAGCCAAGCACACCCAGGTGTTCCGTCTGTGGCTTGACGCGGTCGGGATCACCGACGACCTGCGCGGCTACATCGACGAACTTCCGGCGTACCGCGAGATGTTCTATGAGCAGCTCCCCGAATCACTCGGGGCGTTGTATACCGACCCCTCGCCGGTCGCCCAAATTCGGGCATCCGCAACGTATAACCATGTGATCGAAGGCATGATGGCGCTGACCGGATACTATGCCTGGCACAAGATCTGCGTGGATCGCGGCATCCTTCCCGGCATGCAGGAGCTGATCCGGAGAATCAGCGACGACGAGCGGCGGCACATGGCGTGGGGCACTTTCACATGTCGACGCCACGTCGCAGCCGACGATGCCAATTGGATGGTGTTCGAAACGCGGATGAACGAGCTGATTCCGCTGGCGTTGCGCAACACCGAAGAGGTCTTTGCCCTCTACGGTGACGAGATACCGTTCGACTTCTCAAAGGACGAGTTCTTGACCTACGCCACCGAGAAGGGCATGCGCCGGCTCGGAACGATCAATAGCGCCAGGGGCCGGCCGCTCGAGGAGATCGACATCGATTACTCGCCGCTGCAGCTCGAGGACACGTTCGCTGACGAGGACAAGCACGCGCTGGCAACCTCGGCATAAGCGTCGCACCGATTCAGTTCTCCGCTCCCTCTGCGCGGATCGTCCGATGGACGTCAAGTAGATAGGTAAGCCTCGCTTAGGTTGCCTCGCTTAGGTTACCCTCACCTTATAGCGCGGTCAGCTGTCTGTCCCGAGCGCGCGGAGAGGATCTGAGGTGCAGGGAATCTTCTTCGGCACCTTCCTGATCGGACTGCGTGAGGGCCTCGAGGCCACCCTCATCGTCAGCATCGTCGGGGCCTTCCTCAAGCGGAGCGGCCGATCGGTGCGGCCGATGTTCGTAGGTGTCGGTGTTGCAGTCGCATTGAGTGTCGCGGTGGGAGTCGGACTCGACCTGCTGGAGAAGACGCTTCCCCAGGTGCAGCAGGAGATGCTCGAGACGGTCATCGGCGTCATCGCCGTGGTGTTCGTGACCACGATGATCATCTGGATGAACCGCAATGCCGGCAGCCTGAAAGGTGAGCTGGAGCGGGAGGCGCAAGAGGCGATCAACACTGGTAGCTCGTTCGCGCTGGCTGCGATGGCGTTTCTGGCGGTGCTCAAGGAGGGTTTCGAGACAGCGGTCTTCCTGTTGGCGGCGGCCCAGACGTCGCAGGGCAGCCGCGTGTCGGCCGTTCTCGGCGCCACGGTCGGCATCGGCGCGGCGATCGCCGTCGGCGTTGCGATGTACTACGGCGCCCTCAAGGTCAACTTGGGGCGATTCTTCCGCGTCACGGGCGTGTTCCTGGTCTTGATCGCGGCCGGCCTCGTGATGAGCAGCCTGCGCACGGCCCACGAGGCCGGCTGGATAACCGTCGGCCAGCAGCAGGTATTCGACTTCTCCTCGTGGATGTCGACCAGATCGGTGCTGGGCGCACTCATCACCGGAATGTTCGGCATACCCCCGGATCCACGACTGATCGAGGTCGTCGGGTGGTTGTTCTACGCCGTGCCCGTGCTCATCGTTTTCCAGTGGCCGTCGCGGTTGGCTCGTGGACCACATCCGCGGCGCAGGCTGCTGGGCTGGTCTGCGGCCGGCCTCGGAGTGGCCGCAGCCGCACTGGCGGTGTTCGTACCGGTCGCGACCCCTCTGCCTGGTCCAACCCGCAGCGTCACCGACGGCGCCGGGCACGCCTTGGTGCTGACGCTGCGTCCCGAGGGAGCAAGCCGGATTCTGACGATCGCGCCCATCGCCACCGGGGCCGCGCCCCGTGACATCAGGCTTGACGCGGCGGGCCAACAGTCTGTCGATGCTGTCACCGTCGACGTCTGGCAAGCCACCATCCCGGCAGATCCGGTTGTCAGCGGCACGCCCGTCAGCCTCAGTCAACTGTCGAGCCTCGCCGGAGGGCGACTGCCGGTAGGGCTGAGCACGGCGCGCACCCCGGGCCCGTTCGACGTGGGCTGGAGCGCCTCCACTGTGTACACGGTGCGCGCCTACGGCGGCGCGGTGGTGACCGCCGACGCAGTGAGCAGCCGGGTCGCGACCCTGACCGGCGGGGGCCTTGCGGGCACCAAGACCGTCAGCGTCGGCGGGCTCGGCAGTGACTGGGCCACCCCAACCGACCAGGACCGGTCGGTGGCGTCTCACATTGCGGAGTCCGCGCACGGCCGATCCGAGCGGATGCTGTGGAAGGCGTGGCTTCCGGCGGTGCTGGCGCTCGGCGCCGCCTTCCTTGCCTCCGAAGCTGTCCGGGCCGGACACAGATCCTCCGAAGAAACCGAAAGGGAACAACACGATGGTGAAGTTCGACGGGACCGGGTCCCCATCTCCTAGCCGCTGGTTGCCGCGACTGACGCTGGTTGCCGTCGGCGCGGTCGCCGCGAGCGCATGCGGCACCACAAGCCACTCCTCGAGCCCGTCGGCCACGTCCAACGCGAACGGCGTGAAGACCGTCAACGTGACGCTGGCCAACGAGTCCGGCAAGGACGGCTGCAAGCTCGACATGACCAGCGCACCTGCGGGGCCGGTGACGTTCACCGTCACCAACTCCAGCGCGCCCGGTATCAGTGAGATGGAATTACTGAAGGATCAGCGCATCATCGGCGAGAAGGAGAACCTCGCCCCCGGCCTGAATCCGGTCTCCTTCACCGCCACCCTCGACGGCGGGGCGTACCAGGTGTACTGCCCTGGCGCGGCAACCGAATACCAGAACTTCACTGTCACCGGTCAGGCGCCACCGGCCCCGACGGGTACCGTGCCGAGCATCGTGGCTCAGGGCACCAAGGACTATGCGGCCTACGTGGTGAGCCAAGTCAACCAACTGAACGACGCCGTCAGGGCGCTCGATGCCGCGATCCAGTCCGGCAACATGGACGCGGCCAAGACCGCCTACGCGAAGGCGCGGGCCTACTACGAACACGCCGAGTCCAGCGTGGAAGGTTTCGTCATCCCGGGCTTCGCCGCCGACGACAACGCCGGGAACCTCGACTACCTGATCGACATGCGGGAATCGACGCCGGTCGACGCCAAGGTCGGTTGGAAGGGCTTTCACGCCATTGAACGAGACCTCTGGCAGAGCAATGCGATCACCGCTGCCACCAAGAGCGAGAGCAGCGAGCTGGTCGCCAATGTCGGCGAGTTGCAAGGCGTTGTCGCCAACCTTCAGTACAAGCCCGAAGACCTGGCGAACGGTGCCGCCGACCTGATCGAGGAAGTACAGAACACGAAGATCACCGGCGAGGAGGAAGCATTCAGCCACATCGACCTCGTCGACTTAGCCGCCAACGTCGAGGGCGCGCAGCAGGCATACGCGGCGCTGCGCCCGGGTCTGCAAAAGATCGACGCCAACCTGGTGTCCCAGATCGACCAGCAGTTCGAGGCGGTGCTGACCACCCTCGACGCCTATCGCGACGCCTCGGCGCTGGGCGGATACAAGACGTACACCGCGGCGCTGCGGGCAAGCGATGCCCCCAAGCTGACCGCCGTGATCCAACCGCTGCATGACAGCCTGTCAAAAGTCGCCCAGAAAGTCGCCACCGCGAGCTGACGATGGACGACGACGTTCATGCAACCTGTGCGGACGAATCTGGGGAGACCATGCCCGCCGCCCGACCGGGGTTGTCGCGGCGCGGAATGCTCACCGGTGCGCTGTGGGCAGGGGTCGGCGGGACGGTCCTCGGCGCGGCGGCGGGCAGCACCGCGGCATGGGCGGCGTCTTCGCCGGCGGGGCCGCCCGATGACATCGTCGACCTGAGCCGCAGCTATCCCTTTTACGGGCAGCCGCACCAGGGCGGCATCGACACAAACCCGCAACGGTATTCGGTGTTCATGACCTTCACCATGCCCGACGCCGTCACCCGGGCGCAGTTGCAGGCGCTACTGGCTCGCTGGTCAGCGGCTGCGTCGGTGCTCCAGCAGGGAAAGCCGGTCGGGTCGGTGCAACCCGCCAGTGACGTTCAGCCGGCCGGTGACACCGGCGAAGCCTACGAGCTGAGCCCGGCCAGCCTCACCTTGACGATCGGCCTGGGTCCCTCGGTGTTCAGTAACCGGTTCGGCTTTGCGAAGTACAAGCCGGCGCTGTTCGCGGAACTGCCGCCGTTGAACGGCGACAACCTGGACCCGAAGCTCACAGGTGGGGATCTATCGGTGCAAGCCTGCGCCGACGACCCGCAAGTCTGCTACCACGCAGTGCGCAATATGGCCCGGCTCGGTCGCAGCGTGGTGGCTCCGCACTGGGCGGTACTCGGTTTCGGCCGGGCCTCGGCCGGCCCAGGGCAAGAGACTCCCAGAAACCTGTTGGGGTTCAAGGACGGAACCCGCAACGTCAGCACAGACGAGCAGTATTCGCGGTTCGTCTGGATCGACAGCAGCGACCAACCCTGGCTCAACGGCGGCACCTATCAGATCGTGCGCAAGGTCCGCATGCTGATGGAGACCTGGGACACCGACCGCATCGGCAACCAACAACAGATCTTCGGACGGCACAAGGAGGCAGGCTCGCCGCTGACCGGTACCGGCGAGTTCGACACCCCCGACTTCTCCGCCAAGGACGACAAGGGAAAACCCGTGATTGACCCGCTGTCCCACGTGGCCCTCGCCGCGCGGGAGAACAACGACGGCATCATGATCCGCCGCCGCTCCTACAACTACACCGACGGACTCGACGCCGAAGGCCAGCTCAATGCCGGGCTACTGTTCGTCTCCTATCAGAACAACCCGGGAAATTTCATCCGGCTCCAAAATCGGCTTGGCGCGCACGACCTTCTCAACGAGTACATCCGCCACATCGGCTCGGCCATCTTCGTCGTGCCGCCCGCCCCTGAAGAGGGTCACTACCTCGCCCAAGCGCTGTTCAGCTGACGCCGGCCCGGATCACCGACGGAACTGATTGAACTCGCGGTTCCGGCGCGGCGGGCGATAGTCGGGCCTAACGTCGCCACTGTGAAGGCTCTGCGTTTCACCCCGATCGTGGCCGCCGTGGCGCTGGTCCTCGCCGCGTGCGGAAGCACCACAACCCCCACCGCGACCAAGGCAGTCACGACGGTGTCTACGGCGGCCACTGCGCAGCCACCGCACTCACAACTCGTTGACGTGGTCTTGCCGCCCGGATCAACGTGCGACTGCAGCGACGGCATTGAATCCTGGAAGGTGCCATCGGGCTCGGATTCGAACTCCGACATCCTCACGAACCTGCGCGCGCAACTCCCCCTCAATAAGCCATACGACGGGCTGCCGTGGTGCGGAGAGGAAGTGAACCCCGCAACCGACACCACGACGTGGAAGTGGGACGATGGCGGAAAACGGATCTCGGTCATGGTGCAGACAGACGGTTATATCAGCATTCAGCGGATGCCCGACGATCCGGTGAGCAAGGGCTGTTAGCCGTCCAGCGCCAGAACCAGTTTGCCGGTGTTCTCGCCGCGAAACAACGCGAGCAAGATCTCGGGAAAGTCACTGACGTCTCCGCGGATGATCTGCTCCCGCGAGCGCAATTCGCCGCTGCCTAGCCACTTCGCCAGCTGTGCAACACCTTCCGTGTAGCGGTGGGCGTAGTCGAAGATCACAAAGCCGGTCATCGATGCCCGAGCGACAAGCAGCTGCATGTAGTTGGCCGGCCCGCGCGGCGCGGTGGTGGCGTTGTACTGCGAGACAGCGCCGCAGAGCACGACGCGGGCCCCGCGCGCCAACCTCGCCAGCGCAGCCTCCAGCGCTTCTCCCCCGACGTTGTCGAAGAAGACGTCGATGCCGTTGGGCGCCTGCGCCTTCAGCTGTTCACGTAGGTTGGCCGCCTTATAGTCGATCGCGGCGTCGAACCCCAGGTCCTCGATCAACCAGCGACACTTCTCTTCGCCGCCGGCGATGCCGATCGCGCGGCAGCCCTTGATCCTCGCGATCTGCCCGGCGATGCTGCCCACCGACCCCGCGGCGCCCGAGACGACGACGGTCTGGCCCGGCTCGGGGCGCCCAACGTCGAGTAACCCGAAGTAGGCGGTAAGGCCGCTGACTCCGAGGACGCCGAGGTGCACCGGCGCCGGCGCGATCGCGGTGTCCAGCCGGGTGAGGCCGTGTCCGTCCGAAACCGCATAGCGCTGTACCCCGAACACGCCGTACACCTCCTCGCCGACTGCGAAATTCGCGTTACGCGACTCAACGACTCGCCCTACGCCGCCAGCACGCATCACCTCGCCGAGTTCGACCGGCGGCACGTAGGAGCGGCCCGCGTTCATCCAGGTGCGCATCGCGGGATCGACGGACACATACTCGACCCGCACGAGAAACTCGTCATCGGCCGGGCTTTCGACGGGTCGCTCGACGATCTCCCAGTCAGAGATGTTGGGCAGGCCGACGGGACGGGCGGCCAGCCGGCATTGGGTGTTGACGAGCGTCACGATCCATCTCCTCGTTCGGGTTGTATTGAAGGGCAATCGCATTCAGCGTCGCTCGGCCAGAAGGATCCTCGGCCGTCGAGGGAACGACCGCCACGGCGTCCGCGCCGGCCTGGTGGTATGCCCGCAGCCGTTCGGCGATCCTCTCGGCGGAACCCAAAGCACACACCGAATCAAGCAGCTCAACAGGAACTGTGGTCGCGAGCTCAAGGCGGCGCGCGCCCGCACGGGCGCGCTCAACCAGGTCGCCAAACCCTAACGTGCTGAACATTTCTCCATAACCCGGTGGGGCTAAATAGGCGGCAAGCTGCGCGGCCACTTGCATGCGCGCGGCATCCCCGGGGTTGAGCGCGACCGGAACCCACACCGTCAAGCGCGGCGCGGGCCGGTCTGCCGCAGCCGCATGGGCGTCGATGGCTGCCCGTATCTCCGCGACGCGGGGCGGCGGCACGAGGTTCAGCACCACATCATCGGCGTGTTGTGCGGCGACCCGCATCATGTCAGGTCCGAACGCGCCCACCGCGATTCGGGTCTCCGGCTGCGCACGGCGCAGCCGGAAGCCGTGGCTGCGCACGTGCCGGCCGCCGTAGTCGACGCGGGCCCCGGCCAGTATCGACCTGAGGCACTCGATGGTTTCGCGCATGACTCCCGCATGGTGTGTCCAGTCGCGGTCATGCCAGCCGGCGACGATCGCCGGACTGGAGGCACCGAGCGCAATGTCCACCCGGCTGCCCGTCAGGGAGGCGACCGAGGTTGCGCCCAGCGCCAGCGCCACCGGGCTGCGGACACCGATGGCCAGCGGGCCGACCCTCAGAGCCAGTCCCGGTGTGCGGTGCCCGATCGCGGTGGCGAGCGCAAACGCGTCATAGGTGGCCATTTCACCGATCCACACCGCGTCGAGCCCTGCCTCACGTACCGACAGCGCCACACCCAGTGCCTCCTCGTCGGGCCGGTCCAGCCAGAACGGCAGGGCGACTTCGATACGTCCGGTCACAGCATCGACACGTCGGCAGGCTGGTCAAGCAGGATGCGGCCGGGCAGCTCACGGGACGCCTCGTTGACCTGGAAATGCGCTGTCGCGGTGAAGGCGTCGCGGAATCGACGTTGTAGCGATGCGCCGTCGTAGATCGCGCTACCGCCCGCGAGGTCGTACATGGCGCGCACGACGTCGGCCGAGGTCCGCGTCGCGTGCGTCGCCGCCAGACGCAGCCGGTTGCGGTCACCGACCGGCACCGCGTCGCCGTGCTGGCTGGCGCGCCACGCTGCCTCGATCGCCTGGTAGTACAGCGCCCGCGCGGCGGTCAGCGCCGACTCGGCCGTCGTTACCGCCGCCTGCGTCGCGGGCCGCTCGGCCAGGGTGCGTGTCGCTCCCAGCCCCTTCTTGGCGCCGGCCAACTCGATGAGGTCTTCGATCGCAGCGCGGGCATTGCCCATCGCGGCCGCCGCAATCGATAAGGCGAAGAACCCGAACACCGGGAAGCGGTACAACGGGCGCTCCACGGCGGGCCCGTCGAACAGCGAGAACACCCTGTCTGCGGGCACGAAAACCTCGTCCGCCACGGAGTCGTGGCTGCCGGTGCCGCGCAAGCCCAGCGTGTGCCACGTGTCAAGAACCTCCAAGTCGTCTTTGCGCAATGCGACCACCGACGGGACGCGGTGCTCGTCGATGAGGCAGCCCGCAAACATCACGTCGGCGTGCGAGATGCCACTACAGAACGGCCAGCGTCCGGACACCACGACGCCGCCGGGCACCGACCGTGCCGTGCCGCGCGGCGCCCACACACCCGCGGCGACACCGCGTCCGTCGCCGAAGAGTTCGTTGCGACTGCTGGGCGGCAGATAAGCGACCAGCAGGCTGCTGGTAATTGCGATCGACACACACCAGCCGGCCGATGCGTCACCGCGCGCCACCTCCTCGGCGCACTCCAGGGCCAATCCGGGTGCCAGCTCCATACCGCCCACCTCGGCAGGCATGCCGGCGCGAAGCAGTCCAGAGTCGCGCAGAAGCGCCACCAGCTCCTCGGGAAGCCTTCGGGCACTTTCGATCTCGCTGGACATGCGGCGGGCGGCCACCGCGATGTCGTGTGCGACGCTCCCGATCTCGCTCTCGGTGCCGCTCTGCGGCGCGTAGGTCACGTCGGTTTCTTTCATGGAGGCCTCGCCTTCACACTAGTGGTTCAATTACGTTACCACGTATGGTTCAGCAACTGAACCGAGTACAGTTAGTGAACCGTGGCCTCCCCCGATCTGTCCCACCGCTTCGAAGCGGAGTCGGTCGGCCGCGCACTCGAGCTTGTCGGCGAGCGCTGGACGTTACTGATCCTGCGCGAAGCTTTCTTCGGAGTGCGGCGCTTCGGTCAGTTCGCGCGCAACCTCACCATCCCACGGCCCACGCTCTCGTCACGGCTGCGGATGCTCGTCGACGCTGGCCTCCTCGAGCGGGTCCCGTACTCCCTCGAGCCCGAACGCTACGAGTACCGGCTCACCGACTCCGGCCGCGATCTGTTCGGGGCAATCGTGGTGCTCATGCGATGGGGCGACGAGCATCTGCCCAACCCGAGCGGCCCCCCGATCGTCCTGCGCCACGACACCTGCGGCGAGATCGCCGAGCCCCGCCTCACGTGCACCCACTGCGGCGAAGAGATCACCACACGCAACGTGACTCCCGAAGCCGGTCCCGGCTTCCGCGCCAACGCGCATCCGTAACCAATCAAACCGAGCTGGAGGCTTTCGCAGCTGCCAAGGTGAGCCGCGCGATGCGTTTGGCTGTCATCGCCGCGGCGCGAGCGGGCTCGGCCGTGTTGGTCGTCGCCAGCGCCCCGTCGTACAAAACGATGAGCGCGTCGGTGAGCGCGTCGGGGTCGGCAGCCCCGGTGTCGACGGCGAGTTGCCGGAAGGATTGACGCAGCCAGTCGCGGTATTCGTTGATGGCCAGTCTCTGGGCCTGGCCGGCCGGCGCTTCGGCGGCGGCGTTGTTAAACGGGCAGCCCCGGAACTCGGGCCGCGACACGTAGTCGGCGAGCGCATCGAAGATCGCCAGGATCTTCTCGTCCGGGTCGTCGGTGTCGGCCTGTGCTGCCTCCACCTGCTGCCGCCAGACTTGGTGACGGCCGCGCAGGTAGGCGGCGACCAGTTCGTCCTTCCCACCGAAGATGTAGTACAACGAGCCCTTGGCCACGCCCGCCCTTTCGATGACGGCGTCGATTCCGGTGGAATGCACGCCGTCGCGGTAGAACAGCTCATCAGACGCGGCGAGCAGCCGTTCCCGTGCGGACGGCCGTTTCGTAGTCTTCGTCGCCATGCCCGCAGTTTATCAGACAGACTTGTCTGAAGAGCGCCCTGGACTCCTCCACGGACTTGCATCTTTAGTCTGATCGGTCTAAATTGATGTTCAACGGATCAGACAGATCGGTCTAAGCCTTGAGGAGTGGCCATGGCAACCCCCACCGTTGTTCGGGATCTCGAAGGCAAGGTCGCGCTCGTCACCGGCGCGACGTCGGGAATCGGCAGGGCCGCCGCTGTGCAGCTGGCCGCGCAGGGGGCAACGGTCATCGTGCACGGCCGCGACGCCACCCGCGGTACGGCGGTGGTCGCCGAGATCGAAAACGCCGGTGGCTCGGCCCGGTTCGTGGGCGCCGACCTGGGCGAACCCGCGGAGGCGCTGCTGCTTGCCGAGGAGGCCGGGGACGTTGACATCCTGGTCAACAACGCCGGATTCGCCTGGTTCGGCCCGTCGGCACAGCTGGACGCCAAGACGCTGGACCGGCTGTTCGCCGCCAACGTGCAAGCCCCCTACCTGCTGGTGTCAGTGCTGGCGCCGAAAATGGTGGCCCGCGGCGACGGCGTGATCATCAACCTAGCCAGCAGGGCCGGCACCATGGGTCAGCCCGACAGCGCCGCCTACGGCGCCACCAAGGCCGCCCTGGCCTCCTTCGCCCGCTCCTGGGCCGCCGAATACGGACCCGCCGGCGTCCGCGTCAATGCCATCTCGCCGGGGCCCGTCTACACCAATGCAGCCGAACGCGAGCTGTTCGACGCCTCGGCCAAGACCACCGCGCTTGGTCGGGCCGCCGAGCCGCAGGAGATCGCCGACCTCATCGGATTCCTGGCGTCACCGCGGTCGTCCTACATCACCGGCACGAACGTTGCCATCGACGGTGGCCCTGCCGCCGGCCAAGACCGCCGGGACCTCGTCGCCCGCTGACCCCCAAGCCCATCCAATGCATCAGATCGCCGGAGGCATGCACATGACACAGACCCCCGAACAGCGCAAGGCATTGGTCCTGGATGCCTTCGACACCTTGTTCAACAAGCGGGATTACGCCGCGGCGGAGCGCTTTTGGTCCCCGACTTACATTCAGCACAGCGCGCATATCGAGCCGGGACGCGAGGGGCTGTTCGAGCTTGTCAAAGCATCACCGCCAGACATGCGCTACGAGAACGCGCTGATCGTCGCCGACGGCGATTACGTAATGCTGCATGGGCGATTCACGAATATCGGGCAACCCGCCAACTGGATAGCAGCCGACATCGTCAGGATCGAAGACGGTCTGCTCGCCGAGCACTGGGATGTCATCCAGGACGAAGCCACCCGGGATGAATCCAAGAGCGGGCTGCCGATGTTCAAAGAGGAATTCCCGTACTAGCACACCTCTTTAACCGCACCAGGAGTCGCCGTGTTCTACTACTTCCCCGACAACTACACCTGGTCCTCTGCAGTGATGTTGAGCCTCATGGCCGGCGGCCAACTCGGTCAGGTCGACCGCTGGCTCGCACCGCTTCGCAACGGCGAGGCCGATATGCATGCCTGGACCACGGCGTGGGACAGCGCCGCAGCAGACCAAGAAGAACACGCCGAACACGACCTGAGACAAGGTTTTCGGCGCAGCGCAAGCGCCCGCTATTTGCGGGCATCGACGTACTACCTGACCGGGGAGCGGCAAACACCGCCCGGTCCGGCGAAAAGCCGCAGCTACGCCGCGGCCCTGCGGGCCTTCGCCACCGCGAACCGGTACTCCCCGCACCCCATCGAGCGGGTCGAGATCAACTCCCCCGACGGGCCCCTGCCCGGCTACCTGATACCGGCGCACTCCGACCGGCGGGCCCCGGTCGTCATCTTCTACAACGGATTCGACGTCACCAAGGAAATCCTTTAAGGCATTATCGGCG
>Ga0209006_10000427_pt1 | contig 41002 bp, 32 predicted proteins | sample JacPin_JW_Ref_O2_FD_188567 | JGI IMG/M metagenome (GOLD analysis project Ga0209006, IMG submission 188567) | Forest soil microbial communities from Algoma, Ontario, Canada - Jack Pine, Ontario site 1_JW_Ref_O2 (SPAdes) (version 2) | ecosystem: Environmental > Terrestrial > Soil > Boreal... | reverse complement strand
CGACATCGAAATCGGAAGCACCTTTGGTCTGATCGACAACCTGATTTGGTCCCGTGGCCGCCACACCTTCAAGGCGGGCATGGAGTACCGGCGGGTCCGGCTGAACCAGGGTCAGACTTCGAACAACGTGCTCACCTTCAGCGACGACTACTCCTTGTCCCAGGCTTCGCTTTCCAACATCAACTACATTGCGCCCTGGTGCTGCCATGGTCTGCGCCGCAACTTCTTCATGCCCTACTTCCAGGACGAGTGGAAGGCGACTCCTACCTTGACCCTCACGGCAGGGTTGCGCTGGGATTATTACGGCGTTGCCCACGAGGCCACCAATCGCACGACTGTATTCGATGTGAATACGTTTCACGGCGTGTGCCTGGGCACGGGATCCTTCAACCTGGCACCGAGCCCCGGTCCCATCAACACCGCGCCTTGTCCAGCGAACCCGGCGTTGTATAACCACAATTATTTGAATTTTGATCCGCGATTGTCTTTAGCCTGGGCTCCCGCCGCGCTGCATGGCAAAACGGTCATCCGCTCGGGCTTTGGCATCTATCACGGCGCGGCGCAGAATGACGACTTGAACGCGGGATTGGAAAGTGACACGTTCCGCGTTCTGGTCAATAACTTCGGCACCTGCAACGCGCCGATCTATTGCCCCAATTTGCAGTCTGAGTTTGAGCAGCAGGACCCCAATTTCTCAGGACTCACCAACATCGGCAAACAAGCAAACCACCCGCGTGCCCTGCAGCGGGAAGGGCGCAGGGATCTCTACGTGGAGACGTGGGGATTGACCGTGGAGCATCAACTGCCCGCCAATTTTACCGCGGCAGCGCAGTATCTCGGCAGCCGAGGGGTACGCTTATTCTCCCGCGGTGCGGTGAATCTCTGCAGCGAGCCAGTCACCTTCAATCCAATCGATGGCGACTGCGTCCGCCCGTTGGACCAATACTATCCGGGCGGCAACCCTTTTGGTTCGGTCGACTACAAGAGTGATATTGGGGCGAGCACCTACAACGGACTCGGGCTGTCCTTGGAGCGCCGCTTCAGCCAAGGTCTGGAATTTCAGGCGCGTTACACTTGGTCCCACTCCATCAATGACGGCTCGGTCGGCGGGGGTGAGTCGAACGGCCCGGAAAACGTGAACTGCCTGCAGTGCGATAAGGGGCCAAGCGTCTTCGACGTGCGCAACAACGTCGCCGTGAATGCGATCTACCAACTCCCGTTTGGGCCAGGAAAACCCTACCTTAGCGAGGGAGTTCTGGGCTGGATATTCGGGGGCTGGGAGTTCAGCGGTGTCAGCCTTTGGCATACCGGTCATCCATTGACCGTGGATATGGACCTCAGCAACAGCATCAGCAATCCGAGTTCTCCGTTCAACGGATTTCCCTACACTTACCTGCTACAAAATGGGGATGACCAGGACAGTGAGCGTCCCGACCTGATCCCCGGAGTGCCGGTGATTTTGCCTCACCAGCATCCCGCGGTGGGGGGTAGCGCCGGTTCTGCTTATATCAACCCCGCCGCATTCGAAGCCCCGCCCACTGATGCCAACGGGAACTTCACCCGGTTCGGCAACGAGCCGAACGGAATCATACGTGCGTTAAGCTATTGGCAGATCGATCTCGCACTTAGCAAAGAAACCAAACTCACCGAGCACACCGCACTCGAGTTTGCCGTGCAGGCGTTCAACATCTTCAACCATGTGCAATTCGGCGACCCCAATTCCCTGAATCTGGTCTACGACCCAACCGCTCTGTCGACGGGCAATCTGACCGCGCCGCAAGGGTTTGGGATCATCGACACCACCGTGAATTTCAACATCAACAACGACAACGCCGCTTCCCCGAACACCGGGACCGGGTTGCCGCGGCAGCTTCAGTTTATGGTTCGCTTTAAGTTCTAGGACTGAGCAGCCAGGCCGCGCGGAACTCACCGCAGCCCGAAGAGCCGAGTTCTTGGAGCGGGCTCTCGTTGCAGCCAAGCGTTGCGGGGAAACGAGCGGAGAGTTTTTGACCGCAACTTTACGAAGAATTCAGGGTACCTTCAGATTCCACGCGTAGAGTTAACTTCGCTCGCCGAGAGGATGCACTCATGACCCGGGAACTCCAAACTGCCGCGAATCTGCTCTGGTTGATTCTAGGCATTGCGATTTCGAGCTTAACCGTGCTAGCCGCGCCCGCGCCCCCCGCGGACGCATATTCCGTCACCAAAAAAATCCCCATCCCTGGCCAGGGCAGTTTTGACTATCTGACGGTCGACGAGGCCGGTCGCCGTTTATATGTCTCCCACGGCACGCAGGTGGAAGTGCTCGACGTGGATGCGGGGACGGTGGTCGGCAACGTCCCCAACACCCTGGGTGTGCATGGAATTGCCATCGCGGCCGAATTCGGCCGCGGATTTGTGAGCAACGGCCAGTCGTCGACGGTTACCATCTTCGATCTGAAAACGCTGAAGCCGATTTCGGACGTGCCCACGGGCAAAAAGCCCGACGCTATCATCTACGACCCCGCCACGAAGCGGGTTTTCGCCTTCAACGGCGGCAGCGACAGCGCCACGGCCATCGACGCGGCCACGGGCAAGGTCGCCGGCACCGTTGACCTCAAAGGTGGTCCTGAGTTTGCTGCGGCAGACGGCCAGGGTTTTGTCTACAACAACCTGGAAGACGAAAACCTGGTGGTGAAGATTGACGCCAACAAACTCACCGTGGAACAGCGTTGGCCGACGGCGCCGTGCGCTTCCCCCAGCAGCATGGCCATTGACCGGACCAACCACCGCTTGTTCCTCGGCTGCCGCAGCAAAGTAATGGCGGTGATGAACGCCGACACTGGGCAAATCATCACCACGCTGCCGATCGGCGATCATGTGGACGCTACGGCGTTTGATCCCGAAACCAAGCTCATCTTCAACTCGAACGGCGAAGGTACTGTCAGCGTGATTCATGAGGATGGTGCCGACAAATATTCTGTGATTGAGACCGTGAAAACTTTGCCCCACGCGAAGACCCTGGCGTTGGACCCGAAAACCCATCAGCTTTTTCTGTCTACAGCAGAGTCAGGTCAGTTCGAAGTGCTGGTGGTTGGAAAATAGGGCAGGGCTTGGCTGCTTCCATATCTTGGCTGCTCCACTTCTTGGCTGCTTCAATATCTCGGCTGCTTCAATCGAGGACCCATGAAACTCTCCGCCGTCGTACCACTGTGGCTGCTGCTGATGACGACATCTGTCCTTGGCCAAAGCTCTTCGGGCACCACACCAGTTTCTGCCCATTCGAAGGCGGCGCCGAGTGCATCGGTGGCGGTGCTCGTGGGAGCGGGGGACATCGCAAGTTGTGACGACCTGAAAGGCGCGGAAGCCACTGCCAAGCTGCTCGATAACATTCCAGGGACGGTATTCGCTGCCGGGGATTTGGCCTATCCCGATGGTTCTGACGAACAGTTCGCAAACTGTTACGGGCCGACCTGGGGACGCTTCAAAGATCGCACTCGCCCGGCCCCGGGAAACCACGAGTACCATAGCGACGGCGCGTCCGGCTACGTGCGCTACTTTGGAGCGGCTGCGGGCGATCCGAAGAAGGGCTATTACAGTTACGACCTGGCTGCCTGGCATGTCATTGTCCTGAACAGCGAGTGTGACGCAGTCGGCGGATGCGAAGCCGGCTCGGCCCAGGAACAGTGGCTGCGGCAAGACCTCCAAGCGCATCGGGCAAAATGTACGTTGGCCTATTGGCACAAGCCTTTGTTCAGTTCGGGAGCTGCGCACGGCAACGATCCGGAAATCAAGCCCCTGTGGGACGCACTCTACTCTGCCGACGCTGACGTTGTAATCAACGGTCATGATCACCACTACGAGCGCTTCGCTCCGCAGGACCCAGCGGGAAAGGCGGACTCTCAGCGGGGCATACGGGAATTTGTCGTCGGCACCGGGGGAAAGAACTCACACCGCAAGTTGTCGACTCCCAAACCCAACAGCGAAGTCCGGCAGGCGGATACGTTCGGAGTTCTCAAGCTCACTCTCCGGGCCACCAGCTACGACTGGGAATTTGTCCCGGAGGCTGGCAGAACGTTCACTGACTCTGGCAGCGGAACCTGCCACTAGGTTCGAATGGTTTCGCAGAATGCCGGTATGCGGGCGCGGTTCCTGCGAAATGCTGCTTCCTCGGAAAGCTTCAAGGATTCTTTCGCTGGGTCTCGCCAGGCCTTACAATCCCCCGGGAGGCGAGCGTGACAAAAGTTATCCTATCGTGGAGCAGCGGCAAAGACAGCGCGTGGACGCTGCATCTTCTCCGGCAACAGCCGAACATCCAGATCGCCGCGCTGCTCACGACCTTTAATTCCCAAGCGAATCGCGTGGCCATGCATGCGGTGCGGCGCGCTCTGGTGGAAGCGCAGGCCGAGCGCGCCGGGATTCCACTCTGGGCGGTGGAACTGCCCTGGCCTTGCTCCAACCGGGAATACGAAGATCGAATGCGCTCTGCCTGCCAACGGGCAACGGCGGAGGGGATTACCGCGGTCGCTTTCGGCGACCTTTTTCTGCAGGATGTGCGCGATTACCGGGTTCGCCAATTGCAGGGGAGCGGGCTCGAACCGCTCTTTCCAGTCTGGCAAATCCCCACGCAAGAACTGGCTCGCGAAATGATCGCGGCCGGCGTGAAGGCGAAGATTACGTGCGTGGACCCGGGGAAACTGGCGAAGTCTTTTGTGGGCCAGGACTACGATTCGCGTTGGCTCGAGACTCTGCCCGCCGGAATCGATCCCTGCGGGGAAAACGGGGAATTTCACACATTCGTGCACGACGCGCCGGTGTTTTCTAGCCCCATCGCAGTGCGGACCGGAGAAGTGGTCGAGCGCGATGGGTTTGTTTTCGCGGACGTGCTTCCGGAGTGACCCGTCTTTGCCTCTCAACTCGTCGGAAGCGGGACAATCGGCTGGTCAGAGTGCGACTGACTCGCAAAGCCCAGCGGAGTGGGCTACTCCGTTCGCAACGCTTCCATCGGTTCTACCGAAGCCGCGCGGCGGGCGGGCATGACGGAGGCCGCGACCGCGAGCAGGAGAATGGATACGATGGCAAGCACAAGCACGGTGGGGTCCAGCGTATCGACCTGAAACAGGAGCGAGCGCAGCAGGCGAGTGGCAAAAGCGGCAGCGATGGCGCCGATGGCGCACCCGGCCAAACCGAGTTTGACGCCGGAGACGAGAATCATCCGCAGGATGCTCGAGCGCTGCGAGCCGAGCGCCAGGCGGATGGCCATCTCCTGGGTGCGCAACGCGGTCGAAAAGGCGATGACGCTGTAGATACCGAGCAGCGCCAGCAGAATGGCCGCACCGGCGAATGCGGAGATCAGCGCCGTGCTAAAGCGGCGCGGCGCCTGGCCTTCGGAGACCACGCGATCCATCGATTCGACCTGGGTCAGGGGGAGTTGCGGGTCGAGGGAGTGGACGACCGCGAGGAGGGAGTTCGCCATCTGCTCGGGGGGCAGTTCGCCCCGCACCACGATCGAACCACCCCGGCCAGTGAGCATGCCGGGAGGCGCGAACGATCCTGCATCGGCTTTGGCCTGGCTGGCGGGGATGTAGAACTGTTCTTCCGTGGGCACGTCGGCCGCAAGTTCTTTGACGTCGCCAATTTCTCCCACCACCGTCAGCCAGGGTAAGTCGGCTTCCTTTGGGCCGCGGTGCAGGCGCTTACCGATGGGGTCCTGACCCGGCCAGTAGTGCTCGGCCAGCGTGCGGTTGACGATGACGACCAGCGGAGCGCCCTCTCGGTCGGCCGAAGTGAAGTCACGGCCGCGGATCATCGCAATGCCCTGCGCCTGAAAGTAATCGCCCATCACCTGCGGTATCCATGCCAGATTCAAACCGGCTCCCTTTGGAGGAACGTAGCCCTGGGGCGTGAATGTGCCCGAGAACTCCATCCCAGCCGCGGGCAGCATGCTGGTGACACCGACCGCTTGCACGCCCGGCAACTGCTCCAAGCGGTTGCGCATGGTTACGTTGAACCCGTCGATGGCGGACTGGGTGGAGTATTGCTGTCGCGGCAGGTTATAGGCGGCAGTCAGCGTGTGATCGGTGTGGAACCCGAGGCCGAGGGAGCGCATCTTCTCGAAGCTGCGCAGCAGCAAGCCCGAGGCCATAAGCAGCACCAACGCGACTGCCAGCTCCGCAACCACCAGGGACGAGCGCAACCGCGCATGACCGCCTCCAGCGGAGCCGGTACGTCCGCCTTCTTTCAGCGCTTCGTGCACTCCGGTGCGCGCGGCGGCGAATGCGGGAAGCAGCCCGCAGAGCAGCCCCGTGAGCACGGCCAACCCGAGCGCGAAGGCTACGACCTGCCAGTTAAGGTTGATGGAGCTGACCCGGGGCAGAGTTTCCGGGAGGAAGCTGACCCCGACGCGGAGGGCAACCCACGCCAGCACCAGTCCGAGCAATCCGCCGGAGATGCTGAGCACCAGCGCTTCGACCAGGGATTGGCGAACAATGGCCGCTCCGCTGGCGCCCAGCGCGAGGCGTACGGAGATTTCGCGGCGGCGACGGATCACACGAACCAGCAACAGCCCAGCAAGATTGGCGCAGGCAATAAACAGAACCACGGTCACAGCCAGGAAGAGCGTGCGGACCAGCGGGCGAGCTTGCGCTACCGTGGTCTCCTCGAGCGGCTGCACCGCGGGATGAATGCGGCGGCTGGAGAGCGCAGGCGGGAAGTTACGCATAATCTCCCGCGCTGCGTCGGCAGCGTCCTGCTGCGCCTGTGCCGGAGTCACGCCGGGCTTCAGCCGCCCGACCATGTAGTAGCCCCAGTTTCCCGCGCCCTGCACCAGTTCTGCCCGGGTAAAGCTCACAGGTACCCAGAGCTCGCTGCGGTTCAACTGCCCGGGCACCAGAGGAAATTCGAATTCGCGGGGCATGACGCCGATAATCTCGTACGGCTTGCGGTCAAGAAGAATCTTCCGTCCGAGAATTTGGGGATCACCATGGAAGCGGCTTTGCCAGGTCTGGTAGCTCAGGAGAGCCACTTGTTCGCTCTCCTCATCTTCCTGCTGGGTAAAGCCGCGGCCGACCAGGGGCCAGACGCCGAGCACAGGGAACATAGTTGCCGTGAGCCGCGCAGCATTGATCTCTGCCGGCTCGCCCGCGCCGGACAGTTCGTAAGTGGACGACTGGTAACCGCCCAAGCTGGAAAAGGAGCGCGTGTCGCGCATATAGATACGAACGCCGGGTGCGGTGACGCCCGGCGCATCGGCGCCGTATTTCACGCCCTCCAGAACGTCGCCGAGCGTGACCAGCCGGCCCGGCTCGGGAAACGGCAACGGCCTCAGCAGCACTCCCTCGACGATGGAGAAGATGGCGGTGGTGGCGCCAATGCCGAAGGCCAGCGTGAGCACCGCAGTCAGTGTGAATCCGGGCGACTTGCGCAATTGACGCAGCGCATACCGAATGTTTTGCAATAAAGATTCCATAAAAATCTCCGCCCACAGCCCAAGCGCTCTCAGCCTTGGAGGTTCGCCTCCAAATCATCTCAAATTTGAGCGGGTTACCGTCGTAATTATCCAAAGGCGCGATCGCTTCCATAGAATCACACGTTGCCGACAACTCATCTTGATATTTCGATTGCGGGAAAAACTGAGAACTGGCGCGGCTGAGATAAGCACTGAGATCAACCTCATCTGCGCAGCGGATAGGCGTTTGCACACCTCGTGCAAAAGCAGGTTGCCCACGGCTGGAAGTCAGATCGCGACATAACTTGCACACACAAAGCAGTGCCCGTCCGTACGGATTAGGGTAGGCCCGTTTTGCAAATCATTCTGTTTAAGAGGGACCCATGCGCTCGTCGATTACATTTTTTGTGCTTCTGGTCGGTTTTACGGTAACAGGCTCGGTCGCACGCGCTCAAAACCCGGAACCGCCGAGCCCGGCCGGCGGATCGACCTCCGTGAGCGCCACCAAGGAAGAGGTCAACCAGTTGCGCAGTGAGCTGGCTGCGCAGCGACTGACCATTGAAGAACTGAAGGCCTTCGTCGAGAAACTTGCGGAGGAGAAAACTCGCGCAGCGGACGGCTTGGCCCAGGTTCCCGCTGTGACTCCGGTATCGGCCACTGCAGTGAATAATACTTCGGCAGTTGATGCTGGCGCGATTCATGCCATGACCGATAGTGCTCCGGGCGCTAGCAGTGCTCGACTGCTGCACGCGGTTCTCCTGCAGCCTGTCCCCGCACCGGAGGCAGTGGTCGTGGATCAGCCTCAGCCCGCCGCGCCTCCGAAGAAAGATACTCCGCTCACCGCAGGATGGAACGGCGAGCACTTCTTCATTCAGAGCCCCGACGGACAATTCAGCATCAGCCCCTACGGCTACGTAAACACCGACTACCGCGCCTACAAAGGCGACGGGGCACCCTCTGACACATTTCTCCTGCGTCAGGCTCGTTTCGGATTTCAAGGCAGCTACGGTTCGCACTTTGATTTTGCGCTGCTCTCCGATGCCGCCACAACATCCGGTTCGGTGGTGCGCGACGTTTACCTCAATGTGCGCTGGAGGCCCGAGCTGCAATTTCAGGCTGGTCAGTTTAAGGCTCCATTTGCGCAGGAAACGGGAATCGGCGATACCAGCCTGGATTTTGTCGAACGCGGGTTTCAGTCCATGCTTTATCCGTCGGCCGCATCGGCCTACCGCAGTCCCGGCGTCGCGCTGCATGGCGATATTTCCGGCGGCATTTTGCAGTACTGGGTGGGCGCGTTTAACGGCAAGGGATACGCACTGGCCAACACCACCAACGAACCCGAAATCATCGGCCGGTTGCGCTTCTATCCGTGGCGCAAATCGAACAGTGCATGGTTCAAGCAACTTGCCTTTGGCGGATCCATTGATCATGCGCGCTCGCGGGGATTGTCCGGCGATCAAAGCTTCAGCGGAGCGCTGCCCAATGGCGCCTACACCTTTTTCCCGCAGTTCGCCATCAACGGACCCATCGAGCGCTACAACGGCGAGTTCACTTACATCAAGTCGCGCTTCGCTCTGCGCGGCGAATACGATCAGCTGAATCAGTTCCGGCAAAGCGTCGGATCCGAGCAGTCGGGCGGACTTGGATTTCTGAGTCTGCCGGGGATCACCGCGAAGGCCTGGGACCTCAGCACAACTTATTTGCTCACGGGAGAAAAGCGGCCGGAGAACGGCACGCCCCGCGTAAAGCATCCGCTGTTTGGGCCCGACACTCCGGGTGGACAGGGACGTGGATTGGGAGCCTGGGAACTGGCCTTCCGATTCACAGGCATTCAAGCCAAAGAACCAAGTGCCAGCTTCATGAACTATTACACGCCGGGTTATGTACCGCCCTTCGACGATCACACTTTCGAATACACCGCCGGGCTCAACTGGTACCCCAACTATTGGGTCAAGTACGTGATCAATGTTGGCATTGACCAGTTGAAGGATCCCAGCGTAACCGGGGCGGAGCCGCAAAACTATTTTGTGGTTCTGCAGAGATTGCAGTTCAGGTTCTAGATTCCCAGAGATGCTCCGCGTGGATGCTCGTTGCGGAGCGAACTCTGAATGAGTTCGGTAGATGCCGGAGCTGGGGACCAGCCCCGAAGGAAATCGCAGGAGGAAATTTGATGAGACCGAAGCTTCTTCTTCTAATTCTTTGCACCGCGCTATTCGTGATCCTGAGTGGCTGTGGAACTACGCCCAACTGTCCGGTTTGCGGCACGACCACGAACGGCAGTTACGCCGTGCTCAATGTTGTTCCCGTGCCGGAACACAATCCCACCGGAGCGCCGGGCGGTCCGTTCAATTCCTTCGACATCAGCTGGATTGATCCTGTTCGCCACCTCGACTACGTATCCGACCGTATCGGTCTGGCGGTCGATGTGATCGACATCCACCAAAACATCGCGGTAAACGCCATCCAGGGTTCTAACGCGGTCGCGGACGCCGGCGATGGCGCCAGTTCGTGCGTTCAAACCAGCACGAACCCACCGATGGACATCATTCCGCCGATCGTAGATGTGTTTGGCAATTTCACACGATATGGATGCAGAACGGATATGACCGGGCTGGGTGGGGCGACCGCGCCCACCTTCCATCTCATCTCCGGCTTTGGTGCGAACCATAACTTCGGAGGATTTCCCGGGGCGCAGTGCTGCGCAGCGCGCGGCAACAGCATCAATCCCATGTCTGGCCCGGATGGCGAGCAGGTATCTCCCGATGGCAACTTCTTGTTTACCGGGAACGGCAGCGCCCATCTGGTGGTCTTCGATCTGACAACCATGAACCTGAGTGTGAATCCGCCCACTGCACCTACCGTGCTGGCCACCATCCCTACCGGTGTCTCGGCCGACTACGACGGTCCGTTGGGCATCGCTCCCTGCATCGCTTCCTGGAGCGGCGAAGCCGGCTCGGCGGCTGATTGCGGAGATGACCGGGCTGACGAATTAGCCTACAACCCCGCGGTCACGGCCGCCGACGGAAGCACCCACCAGGTTGTCGCCATCATGAATGGCGATCCGGGATTACCGTTCGTCACCTTTATCGACGTAACCAATGTGGTGGGCAAAAGCGGAACGCTGCAACAGCAACACTGCTTGCCCATCGATCCGACGTCCGCCTACGGGCCGTATCCCGCGGGCGCCACTCCGGCGACTTATCCGTACCAGGGATCGGCGGAGACTTGGGTGGCGCCCGCTGCGGGTGCATCATTCAACCCGCCCAGCTGCATCATTGGACAGATTTATTATGACGGCGCTGGGGGATTAGCCTCCGGTGGGTCAGGCGCTGGATTCGGACTCAATCCGGGCGCCCCGGTCGATAATGTCGCGGGCACGTTCCCCTGCCCCGATCCATCGAATCCTCAAACCTTCGGAGGTGTTTCCGGATCGGCGGCAGCCTCGATGATCCCGGGCATCGGCGTAACTCCCGGCGGCACTGCGTACACGATTCCGTGCCATCATGGGCCCATCGTCGACCAAACCATGGGGACGTTCTGCAATCAGACCGCCCCGGGTACAACCTGTTCTGGCGCCATATCTCCAGCCGGGATCGGAGCCATGGCCTGGAATCCCAACACCGGACACTTGCTGCTGCCGAATTCGAATTCTATCGCCATCACCAACATTGGCAGCATCGACGAAATCGATCCTCGGGTTGGGAATAATACCTGCGGCGGGCCTTGCGGTCCGGTCGTAGTCAACAGCTTCGTCATGCCGGATTGCATGCCGACCAGCATCGTGCAAGGCCCCGGCAACAATTTCCTTGTGGGTTGCGCGGACCACGACGGCGAGGCCTTCCCGCCCAACGAGTACGTGATTGATGGAACTTCGGGCAACATCCTCGCCACCATCTGGGACGTGGGTGGCGTGGACGAGGTCTGGTATAACCCAGGCGACAACCGATATTACCTCGCGGCGCGTGACATGCCCACGGGTGCGGTCATGGGTGTGATTGATGCCAAGACAAACCTCTGGCTGGCTAACTTTCCCACCAATTCGAACTCGCACAGCGTCTCGGTGGACCCCAGCACCAACCACGCATTTGTGCCCATGCAGCCTGGTACCATCTGCACCACGCAGAGCGCCAACGGATGCGTCGCGGTTATCGGAGAACAATGATGCAGAGCAAGTTAAGAGTGCATCGCACGGAGTCTAACAGTGAATACGCAGGTGCTATCGTTCCCCTGCGGCAGCGCAAGCTTGGTTCGTATCCCGGAGAAGTTTCTATGTCCTCTACATCCGCTCTTAGACCGTCCCATGCCCGTGGGTATAGCTTGGCGTTGTCGCTGTTTTGCGCGCTGATCGCGACGGCCAACGCCAGTGAGCAACCCACGCCCAAACCTACCGACGTCCCTGCGAACGTAATCGCGCACTTGCCTTTGCCGCAGGCCACCGGAAGTCAGATGCTGCTGCAGGCGGAAAATGCAAAGCGATACCTGTACGTGCAACAGTCTGCGAAGCAGGGCTTCATGATCGTGGATGTGAGCAAACCGGAGCAGCCGGTACTTTTGAAGCGGACGGCGGAATCGAACCAGGCGACCGCGGGGAACCTGCAGATCGTCAGTCCCGATGTGGCCATCGCGGAAGCTCCAGAAAAAACGCCGACCACTCTCACCAGCAGCAACCACACCACCGAAACCGTTCGCGTACTCGATTTGAGCGACCCGCGCAATCCGAAGACATTGGAAACTTTTGACAAAGTCACCAGTCTTCTTCCCGACAGTCGTCACGGCCTGATCTATCTCACCAACAACGAGGGCCTGTGGATTCTTCGCTACCATCGTCCAGCCCCGCTCGAGCCCGCCAAGAAGAAGCCGCCCTGTGATTCGAATGCAGAAATCATGGCGATGCCGCCCGACTGCGACTAAGGGCTAACTGTGTCAGACTCATCGCGCCGGGCATTCCTTCTCGATGGTCTTGATCGAGGTGATGGTTAACGTCACCGAGGACGGAGAACCCGTTCTGGCCAGGGCGTCGGAGCTGGTGCTCATGGACGGCGATTCCGTCCCGGTTACTTCCACTTGTTGCCCCAGATACTGGTGAAATTTTATTTTGCCAGTCGCCTGAAGTTCGTACGTCATGCCGGGATCCGGCTTGATCAGTATGTAATCGCCGGTGGATCGGCTGACGCAGCCTCGTACGGTGACCTGCCCTTTGGAATCTTTCGAGTTGTGCGGGCTGGATTTGCTGGGATTGCTGTCCTGCGCGAGAAGCGGACCAAGCGAAAACAGCAGCACGATGCACCACCGTCCGATACGCATAGAAGCCTCTGTTCCATGGGATGGCGACGCGATGGCTGCGGTTGCAATGAATCTCCGGCGAAAGCAGCGCTACTTGACGTGAGTTTCCTGATAATGCAGTTCTTTCCACTGCCCGGCGCGCTTCACCCATAGCTCAGTGATATACACCCGTGACAAGCGGATCTGCGACTTGGGTGGAAACTGCGTGGTGCTTTCGTAGATGACGAAGGCGGCGTCCGCCCCCAGGGGAATCAGCTTGAACCCCCAGAGCGTATAGGTGAAGACGTTCGTTTCCGCCAGTTCGCTTACCGCTTGAATCTTGTTGCGCTCGCCCTTGCCGTCCACTTCAACACCCTGGTAGTCGTCCGCTAACAGCTCGGCATACCCATTCTTGTCTTTATTTTTCAGCGCTTCCCACTCCGCCTTGATCTTCGCTTCGAACATCTCCTTCAGACCGGAGTCGGCGGAGACTGCACCGGATTGCGCATCATCGAGTCTCTTGGCGGACGCTGCGGGTGGTTGCGCCAGGGCAACACACGACAGACAGGCAAGGCAGGCGAAGACGAGGCGGGTTCGCATGAGTCCTCCAAAACGAAGCGCAGCGAATCTTATCGGGCGCGCGCCAGATTCCGCGCGGCGAGCTTTACTTCAGGTCTTTGACTTTCTCTCTCACCGCATCGAGCAGTGGCCGTGGCAGTTCGGTGTAGCCTTCCCGAGTAGCAAACTGCTGGCCATCCGCATATATCCAATTCAAGAAATCGTTCAACGCTGCCGCGCGATCGGAATCGTGGGACTTCGTTCGCAGGTAAATCCAGGTAAAGCTGGTAATCGGATAAGAAACCGCTCCAGGTGCGTTCACCAGCGAAGCGGAAAAGCTGTTCCACAACGGCGCTTCTGCGGCGTGGCACGCCGCCGCAGTGGTTTCGGCGGAAGCTTTCACAAACTTGCCGGCGGCATTCAACACCGCGGCTTGAGTAATGTTGCTCTCCACCGCATATTGATACTCCACATAGCCGATCGAGCCGGAGTTGTTTTTCACCTTGTCGGCCATATCGGAACTGCGTTCCGCGGGTTCGCCGACCGGCCACTTCGGGGAAAGGCTGACTCCAACCCGAGCCCGAAACCGGGAACTCGCTTTGGAAAGAAAATCCGTGAAAACGTAGTTCGATCCCTTCCCGGCGGGGCGGTTGACCACGCGGATCGCCAGACTCGGCAAGGTAATGCCGGGATTGAGCTTCGCGATCTGCGGCGCATTCCACATCTTCACTTCGCCCATGAATATCTCGGCCAACACTTCTCCAGAAAGCCGCAGCTCCTGCTGGACATCGGGAAGGTTGTAGATGGGAACGATTGCGATGAGCACGACCGGCAGCTCGGTCAATCCACCCTCTTTCCGTTCCCCCTCGGTGAGCGGAGCTTCCCCGGCGCCAAAATCACCGGCGCCGTGAGAGATCTGCCTGATCCCTTCGCTGGTGCCGACGGGAAGGTATCGCATCTGCATGTTTGCATTGCGCTTGCTGTACTCTTGTGTCCATCTCTTGTAAAGAGGCGCCGGGACACTTGATCCCGATCCAACCAGCACAAGTTCGGTTTGGGCCCTGGCTGAAGCCATGCCCGGCCCGAGAGTCAGAAGCAGCAACAGCCAGAATTGCAACCACCGACGGAGGGTAGAGCAGCGCAGGGTAATGCCTGACGTCGAAGATTCGATCATCGCTTCTTTCGCTTCTCCTTGAGTTCCTTACCCAATCTATAGGTTCAGGGCCGCGTTGGCGATTTCCTCCAAAGGTACAACAGCATTCACCGCGCCCCGGGAAATCGCCTCCCTTGGCATGCCAAACACTACGCAGCTGGCTTCATCCTGCGCGATGGTGGCTGCGCCGGCTGCCTTCATCTCATACAGGCCTTGGGCGCCGTCGTCGCCCATGCCGGTCATGATCACGCCCACGGCTTTGGCGCCAACGGAAGCGGCAACCGAACGAAACAGCACATCCACACTTGGACGGTGGCGCGAAACCTGCGGCCCGTCGACCACCTGCACCACCAGTTCCTCGCCGCTACGATTGACCAGCATGTGGCGATTGCCGGGAGCAATCAGAGCCCGGCCAGTTCGCAGGCGGTCGCCATCGCAAGCCTCCTGCACCTCGATGCTGCAGTCCTGATTCAATCTTTCGGCAAACGCTCGCGTAAACACTTCGGGCATATGCTGCACAATTACCACCGGCGGACAGTGGGTGGGCAGCGCTGTAAGAAAAACACGCAGCGCCTCGGTTCCACCGGTAGAAGCCCCCACCGCAATCACCTTGCTGTGCGCCCCCGCGCCGTTGCGCTTGCCGTTACCAGGCCCAGCGGGATCGGCCATAATCCGCGGCGCCGCCGCCACAAGCAGCCGCGGCCGCGGCTTGATCTGCGCTTGCGCCGCGCTCCACACGGCATCCAACAGGGTCACCGCCGATTCGTGCAGGAAATCACGGACGCCGACCTTCGGCTTGGTGATCACCTCGACCGCGCCTTCTTCGAGCGCGCGCAGAGCGAGTTCCGTGCCCCGAGCAGCGAGTCCGGAACACACCACAACCGGCGTCGGCATTTCCGCCATGATTTTTCGAATAAACGTCAGCCCGTCCATGCGTGGCATTTCCAGGTCGGTGATGACTACGTCGACAGGCTCTTTCTGCATCTTTCCCCACGCAATCAGCGGGTCGGCCGCCGCCCGCACGTTGATTCTGCGGTCGGTGCCCAGGATCGCCTGCATCACCTGGCGGACCATCGCGGAGTCATCCACGACAAGGACGTGCAGATCGTTTCCCTTCGTGTGTGGCAAACTCTTTGCTCTCCTGATGCACTGGGGTCCCACAGTGAAGCTCGCAGAAGAATGCGGCTTCTACCTGTTCTTTACAGATTCCCTTTGTTCCCGGTCGTGTAGATACTCGGCTCCAGGCTGCGCAGCTGGGGTGAAACGCTGTTCAAGTTCTCGGCGTGGCCCACGAACAAGAAACCGGTGGCCAGGAGGTGGCGCACCAGGCTTTCAACCACCCTGCGCTTCGACGCAACGTCAAAATAAATCAGAACATTGCGGCAAAAGATGGCGTCGAACGGGCCTTCGCTGATACCGGACTCCTGGTCCAGGTTCAACCTTCGAAAATCGATCATCTGCTGCAGTTCGATTTTTACCTTCATCTCCCCGTGCCGCTCCGCCATTCCTCGCAGCATGAAACTGTGCAGTAAGTCCTGCGGTAATTCGCCGGACCTCGCGAGGGGATAAATTCCCTTACGTGCCTTTTCCAGCACGCGGTTCGAAATGTCCGTGGCCAGAATCCGCGCGTCCCAGCCTTCCGCCGATGGAAGGTGCCGTTCGAGCAACATGGCCAGCGTGTAGGGCTCTTCCCCCGAAGAGCAGCCCGCGCTCCAGATGCGCACCCGCTTCGAGCGCGCCCCTTGTTCGGCGTCGGCCCGCCAACGCGGAAACACTTTCTGCATCAAAAACTCGAACTGCCGGGGTTCGCGGAAAAAACGCGTCTCGTTGGTGGTGATCGCGTCGATCATCCGCGCGCGTTCCTCGTGCTGCTCCGGCCCGGCAACGCGCTCGTAGTAAATCTCGAGCGAAGCGATCCCGAGCTCGCGAAGCCGTCGAAAAAGTCGTCCGCACAAGAGGGCCGTTTTAGAGCTCCCCAGCCAAATGCCAGTTTCGGAGTAAATCAGTTTCTGGAATTTTTGGAACACTGCGGGGCTAACTGAGAGCTGAGGGGGCTGTTCAGGGCCGGTGCCGGCAGAGGATGGGACGACCTCGCCTGCGACACGGGATCGCTCAACCCGTCGGGACGAGCCTGAATCCTTGCCTGCGGCGGTTCCAGCGAGCAAAGCTACGCTCCAGTCTCGAAGTGCAACTCTTTGGCGGGTGGATTAATGCCGGCTTCGTCGGCGGAATTTCCCTCGACAACCGATTCCGTCACGGCGAGCATTTCATCGGCGGAGAGCACTTTGTCGATGTCAAGGATCAGGCAAAACTTCTTGCCGAGTGTTCCCATGCCGAGCAAGAACTCAGTCTTCACTCGCGTACCAAACGGCGGAGTCTGCTCAATTTCGTCCGCGGAAAGTTCGATCACTTGACTCACGGAATCGGCCAACACTCCCATGGTCAGGTTCTCGCCCTCAAACATCACCTCGGTGATGATGATGCAGGAAAACTTCGAAATGCCGCTGGCGGGCAACCCGAATTTCACCGCAAGGTCCACCACCGGGACCACCCTGCCTCGCAGGTTGGTCACACCGCGGATCCACACTGGAGTGTTGGGCACGGTGGTGACCGCCTCGTACTCAACGATCTCCGTCACTTTCACAATGCTGATCGCATATTCCTCACCCGCCGTAATAAAAGTGAGGTACTGCACTGCGCTCTGGGGAAGTTGGTTTTTGCCTGGGCTCGAAGCTGAGCTCGAAGTTTGGTGCGACACTCCCATAATTTCACTCCTCACAAGTCTGCCGCGCACGGGGAAAGCCATCCCTGGGTTTCTCTGCGGCCGCTGCGTTCTCGGCGGCGGTAAATCACCTGCCTCCACAAAGCGGGATGTTCCGCTTAGAACGGAGCGAAGTTCGTTTCTTCCTGCGCCTTGCCACGAGACTGCGGAACCAGGCCCCGTTGTCCCGGTGCGCTTTTGAACGCTGGTTTTATGGGCATAGCCACGTGCTGTCTGCCGTCGCCGTTGCGATTGGCGGGCTGCTCTCCCGCTACGCGGAAGAAAGTCATCAACTGTTGCAGCTGTTCTGACTGTGCCGCCAATTCTTCCGCAGTGCTGGAAAGTTCTTCCGCCGACGACGCGTTGCGCTGCGTGACCGTGTCCACCTGGGCCATCGCCTGGTTGATCTGCGTTACTCCGCTGGACTGCTCCGTGGATGCCGCAGCCACGTCCTGCACCAGTTCGGCGGTCTTCTTGATGGACGGCACCAGGTCAGAGAGCAACTGCCCCGAACGTTCCGCCACGCTGACGCTCTTGCCGGCCAGTCCGCCGATCTCCTGCGCCGCCAACTGGCTGCGCTCGGCCAACTTTCGAACCTCGACTGCGACCACTGCAAAACCCCGGCCTTGGTCTCCGGCGCGAGCCGCTTCGATGGCGGCGTTCAGCGCAAGCAGGTTGGTCTGGTAGGCGATCTCCTCGATCACCGAAGTCTTGGCCGCGATCTGCTTCATGGCTTCGACGGTCTCCTTGACTGCGCCGCCGCTCTCTTCTGCCGAGAGTGCGCCCTTGGCAGCTGCCTGCTCCACTTGCCGGCTGTTGTCGGCGTTTTCGGTAATCGATGCGTTCATCTCCTCCAGGCTGGAACTCATCTCCTCCACCGAAGCCGCTTGCTCACTGGTGCCCTGCGAGAGACTCTGCGAGGAAGCTGAAACCTGCTGAGCCGCCGAGGCGACCGCCGCCGACCCTTCGCGCACGTCCCGGATAATGCTCGAGAGTCGGCTGCTCATTTCTTGCATGGCCTGTTGCAATTGGCCGGTCTCGGAACGGTTGGTGACCGTTATTTCCCTGGTCAAATCGCCGGCAGCGATACGCTCCGCCTGCTCGACCGCCTGCTGGATTGGTCGGGTAATACTTCTTGTCACGCTGATCGCCACGAAGGTGGCCAGGAACAAGATTGCCGCCAGCAGCAACAACGCGATCTCCCGTCCCGCGACATAGGCTTGCTGACTCTCCTTCATGCTTTGCGCCACGGCAGCAGTTTGAAGATCAATGAACTTTTGCCACGAAGCGCGGTACTTGTCGAGTGCCGGGATCACCTCTTCGCTCAACGTAGCGATCGCCTGGTCGCGTTTCTTGTCCAGCAACAGTTTCTTGGCTTTTTCCCTGGCCGAAATATAGGCCTGCCGGTCGCGGGTGACGACCTCGAACTGGTCCCGCTCCTGGGACGAACTGAGAGTCTTTTCAATTTCGGCAATTTGCCCGTTGATTTCGCGACTGATCCCCTCGTTCTCCTGGTTCAGCTTTTTCTCTTCTTCGGGACTCGCAGTCTCGAACAACTGCAGAGTGATACGGGCGTTGGTGATTGAGTGTTCGATGGTCTGGTGCGTCAACTCAACCGTGCCGTAACGCCTCTGCATGGACACCGACATGTTGGAATTCAGCCGGCCGAGCCAGTTCAGTCCGAATCCGCCAACCGCGATCACGCACAGCAGAATGGCTCCGAACACAACGCCCAGCCGCGTTCCTATTTTCCGATCTTGCCAAGTCTTCATTGTTTCTCCGCCTTTTTGATAACTGTTCTTGTAAAAAATTTTGCAAGGAATCAAAGATTGCTGTTGTCAATAAGTTTGGGCCTGCAGACTCGACTGCATGACTCCACGCATAAGACTGGGAACGTCGATAATCAAACCCACTCGTCCGTCCCCGAGAACCGTGGACCCGGCGATTCCCGATACCCCTCGAAAGGCCCTGCCCAGCGGCTTCACCACCGCCTGCATGCCGCCCAGCAACTCGTCCACCGCGATTCCCGCATGGAACTCATTGATCTTGACCACCACAATGTTCTCCCGCTTCGGAGCCTCGCCCGACACGCTGAACAGGCGCCGCAAGCGCACGTAGGGAAGCGGACTGCCCCGCAAGCTAAGAATGCCGCTGGCTTCCAGGCTGCGCTGTTCCGCCGGCAATTCCGTGCACTCGGTCACATGCTCCAGTGGAACGACGAAGGTTTCAGTTCCCACCCGCACCGAGAAGCCTTCAATAATGGCGAGGGTCAACGGCAAGCGAATCGTAATTGTGCTGCCTTTGCCGGAGCTGCTCGAAATCTCGACCATTCCGCGCAGAATGTCGATGTTGCGCCGGACCACATCGAGACCTACCCCGCGGCCCGAAAGATCAGTCACCGATTCCGCAGTGGTAAAACCCGCCTGAAACACCAGGCCATAAATGTCCTGGTCGCGAAGCTCCTCTGAGCCCGACACAAGCCCCAGACGTCTTGCTTTCTCCAGAATGCGTGCGCGGTCGAACCCCGCCCCATCGTCCTGTAGCTTCACGATGATGTTTCCACCACTGTGAGCCGCCGTGAGCCGGATCAGTCCACACGCATTCTTGCCCTGCTTCTCGCGTACGGCCGGAGTCTCAAGACCGTGATCCACCGCATTCCGCACCAGGTGCAGCAGGGGATCTTTCAGGTGCTCGAGCACCGTCGTATCAACTTCGGTGTCCCCTCCGACCACTTCAAGCCGGGCTAATTTTCCATGGCTTTTGGCGAGATCTCTCACGGAACGCACAAACTGCCGGAACAGCGGGCCGACCGGGACCATGCGGATGCTCATCACTTCACTCTGCAAGTCCATGGAGAGGCGCTCGGCCTCGCGATGCATTTCCAGGATGGCACGCCCCTGTTCGCTGCCGATCTGCTCGATCATCTGGCGCAGGCGGCCCTGGGCAATCACGATCTCTCCGGTCAGATTCAACATGTGGTCCAGCTTGTCGACATCCGCGCGCAGCGTGCGATGACCGGCGCCCGGCAAAGTGTCCACCTTCGCCGAACCGGATTCCCCAGCCGCGCCCCGGGCGCTCACCACTCTTTTCGACCGCTTTTCGACTTCCTGCGCGATTTCTTTTCTGATCTTTTGTTGCCCCTTGGTCAGTTCCCGGGGCCCGGCCTGCGCGGTTGAGACCATGGCACGAAGTTCATCCACAGCCTTCAGCAGCAATGAAATCAAGTCCGCGCTGGGCAGCGCCTGCTGCTCGCGAAACACGTCCAACAGGTCTTCCACAACGTGGGCAAATCCGGCCAGGTCCGTCAGTTGCAACGAAGTTGCGTTTCCCTTGATGCTGTGGGCCACGCGGAAAATCGTGGGCAGCAGTTCTGGATCGGATGGGCTCGATTCCATCTGCACCAACGCCTGCTCCATCACGTCCAGGCCCTCTTCGGACTCGACGAGGAAGGAGGCGAGGACTGCTTCACGATCAAAATCCGCTAAATCCACCGTTCCTCCTCTCTGGGGTGATGCGTAGGTTCGCGCCACTCGGCTGCCATCTGGTCTCTCACTGCCACTACACTTGGTCGAAATTCTTGATCGTGGTTACGCCATCGGCGATCTGAAACACCAACCTGCGGCCACGCTTCCCCGAAACATCTCTTTCCAGCACCGGAATGCCCGCAGATCGAAGAAAATCTTCCGCAAGTTGCACATTCCTCGACCCCAACGACCGGGATGGGTCGGCGCCGAACGCGCTCGAGCCACCGAAAATCTTGGCCTGCAAATTTCGCACTTCACATCCCAATGCCAGCACCTGCTTCAGCAACTCAGGATTGGCGCAATTGCCGTAACGCAGCCGGTTCGCGCCGTCACTCTGACCATCCGGCAGGAGATAATGGTTCATTCCTCCCGCCTTCTTGTGCCGGTCCCAGAGGCAGACGGCCGCGCAGGATCCCAAAATGGTGGAGATGACGATCGGCTCGCGGGTTACGAACACCTGGCCGGGATACAAGAAATGCCGGGGCTCTTTCTTGGAGCCGGCCTTGGAGTCGGCCTTGGCATCCGTGCGTTCAAAGCCTTGCATGACTTCGGCGGGCAGGACTGCTGGATTAAATTTCGGGGGATTCTCTCTCATGCTCTAATTCCTGGTCCCTCGGTCACTGGCCGCGAATCGGCACCCGCATCACATGCGCCCGGTCCAAACAGAGCGTTCGCGGCTTCGTCGGAAAGAAGTTTGAACAATTCCATATCGGCTCCATCAAAGTCGAGCTTCTGCGGAAGCAAGCGCAATATGGCCAGTATCGCGATCGTCTGGTTGGCCACGCGGATCGGAACAAACGCTCGCGCCCTGCCCATCTCACCAGCGTGCTCGCCAGCCGCAAGTTCCACATGGCACTCGCCGCGCATCACGCGCTCGAGGCCTGCATCGCCCAAAGCGCGCAGCAGGTCGTATCCCTCGAGATCGATCCCGAACGACCAAAACGCCGGGAGGGTTGTGCTTCGTTGACCCACTCGGAACAAGCCAAGTTCTTCGGAGCCGAGCAAGTTGGCCACGATCTCACGTACGCCATCAATCGCATCCTCCTGCCCCCGGCTCTCGGCCAGCCTCTTCCGCGCCGCGCTCAGCCGCAGGTCGTTCATCGCGTCGGCTTCAGTGAGCCCAGATGCTTTGTGCTTGTCACGGTTCATGAAGGTCTCTGTCGCTTGGTTTCAACCACCGGGCGCAACTTAGGCGCACTGGCCGCTCTACTCGCCCAGATAGCTCTCGAGCAGCGCGATCAGTTCCGCACTATCAATCGGCTTGGTGATGTAATCGTTGCATCCACTCTGGAATCCGGCCTCCATGTAAGCCTCTTCGCCGCGCGTGGTGACCAGCACAATCGGAATCTCGCGTGTGCTGGCGTGCTGGCGCATCATTTTGCAGGCCTCAAATCCGTTCATGTGGGGCATCACGACATCCATCAAAATCAGGTCGGGACGCTCTTGTTGCGCCTTCTCCACGGCTTCCCGCCCATCGCTTGCGGTCACACACTGGTAGGTCGTACGCCTTTCCAGAATTTCGCGCTCCATCATCAAGGCAGTCTTCGAGTCATCCACTACCAGGATCTTCTTTGTCATGTGTTTTCCTCGAACGGCAGTGCCAAAGTTGTTGGCAGGCGCGGGCGGAAGAATCGAATTTCGGGTCCGTGCTACAGGGCCAAGTTCGCCCACTCCTCAATTGGCAGCGTCAAACATGATTCGGCCTGTTCCGCACTTCCGAGACGGACGCTTTTCTGTCGCGCCAATCGCCCTTTCCGAACCCGCTCCTGGAAGATCACGCTTTGCGTGCGGGCCACAGCAGCCTTGCCGGCCCAGCAAGCATTCGTGTTTTTTAACACAGCCGATTGGTGCGTCAGTAATTACCTTGGTAATCCAGGTTGCGGTCGCTCAATTGCGATGCCCTCAGGTGAGAACTTGGGGTGTTGCCACCGCCAGATTTAGAGTCGGAAGGAATGGTTTCTCCTCGCGACCCACCCTGCAAATGGTCCATCAAGAACCAACCCTGGGAGTTTCCGGGACCTGCGTTAACCGATCTTCATTGAACGCCGCCATTTTGCATGGAGCCAAACCAGAATCCCCAATGCACAAACCTCCACCGGACCGGGAGGCATGATCTGCATGTGCAAGAGACTGGTGTAGTCCTTGGTGGCAACGTAGGTGGCCCAAATGGTCCCGGCGGCGGCAAGCAGGCTTCCGACGAGTTCTTCGGTGCGAATCCGCAGGAGGAATTGCCGTTCCTTGGCCTTGCTGGCAGGCTTAGGGCTGGGGACGTAACCATCGCGTCCCTCGTTCCAATCGATGAAGTCGCTACGCTTGTCCACAGCTTCCAGAGTGCCACGCAAAGGCCCCTAGAGGCCACATTACGGGCGTAACTTCGAGGTTCGGAGCGAGGTTCGGGGCGAGTTTTGGGCGACGCTCGGGCATAGCCCGCTCGGACACGTTTGCGCGCCTAGGTCTCGGTGTGCCACGCCAACGCAAGAGTCAGGCCTCTGCCAGTGAAAACTCTATTCTTTTCCCGAGGCAGTCGGGGACTTTTGCCCCGAGCCGAGCCTGACTCGGAAGCTTGGAGACCAAGTTCGAAAGGACGCTCGAATGCAATCGCCACGGCGAAATTCCCGGAAGTTTCCGGCTTCACGCGAAGAACCTGGCCGCGAGCACTGAGTTGCACGCCCTGGTCGGGCAGGTTCGCAACTCCCACCGCCACCTCCACGGTGGAACCCCGGGGAATCGAAGAAGTGCTGGAAAGCAAAATGCCCCGAAGACTGATGTTCTCCGAACGAGCTTGCATTTCCTTGTGAGCCAGCTTGAGTATGACCGGCATGTGCAGAGGGTAGCGAACATCCCGCCGCTCCTGCCGCCGGTCCTGCAGATGAGGAGAGTTCATGGAAGTCATGGCTGTCTGGAGGCTACGCCCGAACGTGGTGTGGCATACAGATGACGGAAGGCTGATCGGGCAGCAGCAAAGGGACGATCATTTGCGCGATCATTGGGACAGTAATCGGGGACAGTAATCGGTTACACCGCCCAGGAATTTGGACGATTGCCAGCGCGGCCGGGCATGCGCAACCGGGCATTCGCAACCGGGCATCGCAAGATGACCAGCGCAGAATCAAAGGCCACGGATTCCCGGTCGGGAGATGGTGAACAGAAAGTGGGATCAGGCCAGAACGGTCGCAGGCGCCTGAATCGCCATGGCCAGATCGTTGAGGAACATCGCCGCGCGGGCGCCATCGGCGACGCGATGATCGCAGGATAGAGTGAGCGTCATGATGGGCCGGACGGCGGGCTTTCCGTCAACCGCCACGACGCGATCGGTGATCGCCCCCACCGCCAGAATCGCAGCCTGCGGCGGCGTGATGATCGCGCTGAACGCGTCCACGTGATACATACCCAAATTGCTGATGGTGAATGTGGCCTCGGCAAGGTCCGCGGGGCGCAGCTTTCCCGCTCGAGCACGCTCGGCGATGTCGCGACGGCGAGTGGCAATGTCTGCCAAGCCCGCGGTGTGAGCATGGGGAATCACGGCGGCGACTACCCCGTCATTCACTGCGATGGCCACGCCCATGTTCACGTGCGCGTGCAGTCGAATTCCCTGGGCGCTCCAACTGGCATTCAGCCGCGGATGTTTGTGCAACACGCGTGATGTGAGAGCAACCAAGAGATCGGTATGCGTGATCCGCACGCTGCTTGCTTTCTCGATCTCTGCGACCACGCGGTTGCGGTAGTCGTTGAGCGCCGTGGCCTCGATCTCCCGGCTCACAAAGAAGTGAGGCACAGTCGTCCAGCTCTGCGTGGTGCGCTCGGCCATCAGACGGCCGATGGAGGTTGGAACTGCAAAGCCGGAGGCTTCTTTTTCCGCAGATGCGAGGCTCGAGGCAGGCGCGGCTGCGGCTGCTTGCACGTCGGAAGCGAGAATTTCTCCGCCCGGTCCCGATCCGCGCACGCTTGAAACCTCCACACCCAATTCTTTCGCGAGGCGGCGAGCTTTGGGAGAGATTTTCGCGTTCGTTGCTGCCGCGACTGCCGCCGGCGCGGCGACGATCGCGCCGGCTGGCTCGCTCTTGCCTTGCGAAACCGCGCGCGCGCCAGGCGCGGAGGCAGCTGGTTCGGTCGCCGGCGGCCTTTCTCCAGGCGCCACGATCCAGGCGATGGTTTGCCCCACGGGAATGTCCGCTCCGGCGGACGCTGTGATCCCGGCCAGAATCCCATCAGCCGGCGCTTCTAGTTCCACCACGGCTTTGTCGGTCTCGATCTCGAGGAGCGGCTCGCCCTTGGTGACGCGGTCGCCTTCCTGTTTACGCCAGGCGATGAGCTTGCCGGTTTCCTGCGCCATCTCGAGGGCGGGCATTACAACGCTGAAAGCCATAATTATTTGCGGGAGGGCTGTGAGGCCTTCAGTCGGTGACTCCTACGCGCTCGGTCTTGGCGCTGGATTCGATCATCTCGATCACGCGTTCGCTGGCGGGAGCTTCGGTTTCTCGGATGGTGGGCAGCGGGCCATTCACCGTGAAATAGTGGGCGCCGGCCACGAGAAGCTCCTCCGCCGGAAACCGCGTGATCACTTCGTGCCCCGTCGGCGTCACCACGATTTCTTCTTCGATGCGCGCCGCGCTCCAGCCATCGGTGGAAGGCCAGAAGGTTTCGAGAGCAAACACCATGCCGGGTTTGATTTCGACAGGATGCTCGAACGATACCAGGCGGCTGATCACCGGCTTCTCCCAGATGGCGAGTCCGATGCCGTGGCCATATTGCAGCGCGAAACAGGCTTCTTCATTGGGGAAGCCGAATTCTTCTGCCTTCGGCCAGACCGCGGCGATCTCCGCAGTGGTGCGGCCGGGACGCACCAGTTCGATCGCGGCATCGAGATATTCGCGGCAACGTTTGTAAGCATCCACCATGGCGTGCGAAGCGTAGCCCACCGTGAAGCAGCGGTAATAGCAGGTGCGATATCCCATGTAGGAATGCAGAATGTCGTAATAGACGGGATCGCCCGGCCGCAGCACGCGATCGGAAAACACATGCGGATGCGGATTGCAACGTTCGCCCGAAATCGCATTCACCGCTTCGACGTACTCCGAACCGAGATCGTAGAGAACTTTGCTGACCAGGCCCACGGCTTCATTCTCGCGGAGGCCCGGCTTCATGGCGCGATAAAGCTCGTCGTAAGCGGCGTCGACCATCATGGCCGAAGTGTTGAGCAGCGAAATTTCGTCCTGCGTCTTGATCACGCGGGCTTCGGACATGAGCTGCTGCCCGTCGACCACTTTGATGCCCTCGCGCTGCAAAGCGAACAGCACCGGCAGTTCGATGATGTCGATGCCGACGGGTTCTTTGTGCAGTCCGCGCATTTCGAGTTCGATACGAATTTTCTTCGCGACATCTTCGGCGCGTCCCATCTCCGGCGTCATCGCACCCCGCAACATCGAAATTCCCGGCCGCGAGCGGCCATCGAGCCACGGGCAATTCAGCTGATGATGTTTGGCGGCGGACCCGAAATCCCACAGGATGGGCTCGTCATTCTGGGGCAGAAGCGTGAAGCGGTTGGCCTTGTCCTGCGCCCAGGTGCCGATGTGCGTCGACGTCAGGTAGCGCACGTTGTTCATGTCGAAGCAGAGCAGCGCTCCCATCTCCGACTTGGCGAGCAGGTCCTTCGCTTTCTGCAGACGTTCGCGGCGGAGACGATCGAAATCGATCCGGTTCTCCCAGTCGACCGCCATGGTTCCATGAGTTTTGAGTGCCATAAGAACCTCCTGTAGAGACGTTGCTGGCAACGTCTCCCTCGCCACCATTTGAAACGCTGTAGGCAGAGACGCAGCAAGCTACGTCTCTACGATTGAATTTGTCAGCCTTTCCTGCAGAGCTCTCTCGCGGCTTCGAGTACGGTTTCCTCGGTCGGCACGGTGGCGTCTTCGAGCGGCGGAGAAAACGGGATCGGAACATGCATCGCGCCCATGCGCTTCACCGGAGCATCCAGATCGTAGAACGCTCCCTCGGCGATCACCGCCGCGATTTCCGACGCTACACCGTAGCGGCCGTAGCCTTCATCGAGCACAATCACGCGAGACGTCTTCTTAGCCGAATCAATCAGCGTCTTCTCATCGAGCGGCCACGTGGTGCGCGGATCGACCACCTCCGCGCTGATCCCTTCTTTTTCCAGTTGATTCGCCGCGCCCAGCGCCACCTGCACCATACTGCTGGTCGCGACCAGGGTGATGTCGTCGCCTTGGCGCTTCACGTCGGCCACGCCCAGCGGAATCGTGTAATCCTCGTCCGGTACCGGCCCCTTCAGCTTGTACATCATTTTGTCTTCGAAAAAGACGACGGGATTCTCATCGCGAATCGCGGTCTTCAGCAGGCCTTTCGCGTCGTAGGGGGTCGAGGGCAAGACCACTTTCAATCCCGGCACGTGACTGAACCACGCGTGCAGTGACTGCGAATGCTGGGCCGCGGAGCGCCGCGTCGCGCCCAGGGTGGTGCGCATCACCATCGGAACTTTCCAGTGTCCGCCGGACATGTAGTGTGCTTTCGCGGCCTGGTTCACCATCTGGTCCATGGTCAGCGTGATGAAGTCGCCAAACATGATGTCGACCACCGGCCTCAGCCCCGTCATGGCTGCGCCCACGGCAACGCCCGTGAAACCCGCTTCGGAAATCGGCGTGTCAACAATTCGCCCCGCGCCAAATTCTTCCACCAGTCCGGACAGAACTTTGAACGGCGTCCCAGCCTCGGCCACATCTTCGCCAAAAACGCACACGCGCGGGTCGCGTCGCATCTCTTCGGCCAGCGCTTCCCGCACCGCCTGCGCAAATGTGACCTCGCGTTCAGGCATACACGTCCTGGTCAACTTGTTCCACGCCGGGATACGGCGCCGCAATGGCGAACTTTACCGCCGCCTCCATCTGCGCGCGCACTTCAGACGAAATCCCTTCCAGCATGCCGGCGTCGGCATGGCCCTGAGCAATCAGCCAGTGCGCATGCAGCTTGATGGGATCGCGATCGCTCTTCCACCGCTGCTCTTCCTGCTTGGTGCGGTAATACTCGCGATTGATGTCGCCCACGTGATGACCACTGTAGCGATAGGTGTCACATTGCAGAAACGCTGGACCCCCACCGGACCGCGCACGTTTCACCAGCCGCGACGCGACTTCATCCACCGCGCGCACATCCTGCCCGTCGACGCTCGCTCCTTCTATGCCGAAGGCGGCGGCGCGTCCGAGAATGGTTCCCGCCGTGGTCTCCGTGTAGTGCGTGTACTCGTTATAGAGATTGTTTTCGCAGACGTAGACGACCGGCAGCTTCCACAACTGCGCCAGGTTCATGACTTCGTAAAGCGATCCCTGCCCCAGCGCTCCTTCGCCGAAAAAGCAGACCGCCACGCGATCGGTCCCCAGATGTTTCGCCGTGAACGCCGCTCCGGTGGCGATTCCCACGCTGCCGCCCACGATCGCGTTCGCGCCCAGGTTGCCGGTCGCCGGATCGGCAATGTGCATCGATCCGCCTTTGCCACGGCAATATCCAGCTTCCTTACCGAGCAACTCGGCGAACATTCTGTCGGGAGCAGCGCCCTTGGCCAGGCAGTGTCCGTGGCCGCGGTGCGTGCTGGTGATGTAGTCGTCGATGCCGAGCGTTTCGCAGATGCCCACCGCCACGGCTTCTTCGCCGCTATAGAGGTGCGCCAGTCCAGGCATGAGAGCCCGCGTGTAAAGCTCGTTCACCTGCTCTTCAAACAGACGAATGCTCACCAGCTTGCGGTAGACGCGCAACCATTTGTCTTTCTCCGTCTCGATCGCGGATTCGCGGCCAGCCGCCGGCTTGGAGGTTGCAGTCGTCACTTCTTCTTTCCTCCGGCAGTAACGGGAGTTGACACTCCGGACATCGCCGCAAGCACGTCGAACATGCAGGCGAAGTCGTATTTCGCAAAACCCATGCCGCGTGCGGCGGTGAGAACTTCGTTGCTCACCGCGGTCGTCGGCAGCGGAACGTCCAGTTGGCGGCCCAGTTCCAACGCCAGCAGCATATCTTTTTGCATCATGTTCACATCGAACCAGGCCTCTACCGGCTGCTGCAGAACAAACGGTCCGCGATACTGGATCATGGGCGACGCCACCGCGCTGTGCGTGAGCACGTCCACGGCGGTCGCTCGCGCAATTCCACTCTTCTCGGCCAGCAACACGCCTTCCGAAAATGCCTGCATCTGCACCGCCAGGCTCAGATTGACAGCAATTTTCATGGCCAGCGCCAGACCGTTATCGCCAACATGCGTCACCTTCGGTCCAATATCGAGCAGCAGCGGTTTCACTTTTTCGAAAGTGTCGCTCCGTCCCCCCACCATCACCGACAACTTGCCTTCCTGCAGGGTGACCACGCTGCCGCTGACCGGGGAATCCACCATGTCGGCGCCGCGTTCGCGGACCTTGGCCGCCAGAGCGCGGCTTACCGCCGGGCTGATCGTGCTCATGTCGAGGAAGAATTTTCCCGCGCTCAGGCCCGCGAGCAGACCGTCCGCACCTTCCGTGATCGCGGCGGTCGCCGCCGCGTTGGTCACCATCGCAAAGGTATAGTCGGAAGCGCTGGCCACCGCGCGCGGCGAGTCGGCCCATTGCATGCCTTTTTCCACCAGCCACTGCGCCTTGGCGCGGGTGCGGTTGTAGCCCGTCACCGCGTGGCCCTTGCTGAGCAGCCGGTTGACCATCTGGCTGCCCATCACGCCCAGACCGATAAATCCTACTCTCGCCATTCCTCTCTTGCCTCCCGACTTCTGCAAAGAACTGCCTTCCCGACGAGAACGTTCATTCCTACGAACTCACTCCGGCGCCGACTGCTTTGCGGGAGCGGGTTTCGTGGCGGAGGCTTCGCTGTCCTCGCGCACCTGTTCCAGATGGGCCTTCATGGCTGCGCGCGCCATGTTCGCGTCACGCTTTTCCATGGCTCGAAGAATTCGCTTGTGATGAACCTGGCCGCGCTCGGGACCGCCCTCCACTCGGAAGATTCGCAGGCGCTGTTCCCGCAGCAATCCGACGATGGAATCGATCAGGGAAAGAATCAGGGGATTCGCCGCGGCCTCGGCCAGCGCCAGATGAAAATCCAGATCCGCCTCGATGTAGGCGTCTGCATCCTGCAGCGCCCGATCCATCACGTCAACCGCTTCACGCAGCGTGGCCCGGTCGGCTTCCGAGGCGCGTTCCGCAGCAAGCGCCGCGATTTCCGGTTCCAGAATGCTGCGCACCTCGGCGAGATCGGTCGAACCCTCGGGCTGGCCGATCTTCACCATCAAGTCAAAAGACTGCCGCACGGCTTGCGATGTGCCATCGGTGATGAACGTGCCGCGACCGGAGTAGGCTTCCACCAGACCTTTTTCGCGCAGCGCTTTCACGGCCTCGCGCACCGCGGTGCGGCTCACCCCGAAACGTTGGGCCAGATCGCGCTCTGCCGGAAGCTGGTCGCCAGCCTTCAGTGTGCCTTTGAGAATGGAGTCTTCGATCTGCTGAACGATCTGCTCGTAGAGCCGAGAAGTGCGAACCAGCTTGTACACTGCATTGCCCCCAGCACAACGTAGTGCAGGACCAGCCGGGCGGTTGGTCGTGGTCTGGTTACTATACCGCATATCCACGGTTGGCTGTCGGGTTTGTTCAGTGAGGTCGATACGTCCGCTCCGGCCACGGTATTAAGGTATGGTGGTATAACCACAAGCATAGTACCACAGCTGCGACTTGAGGAACGGTCCAACTCAGGAATACCGTATCCCTGCAGCTCACCGCCCCCGCCTGTGCCGTAAAAATCCCCGGCGCAGGGGTTGGGGGGGCAGCCATTGCGTGGAAAGAAGCGCCTGGAGACGGTTCTGGATTCTCCTTGACACTGTTTCCCATGAAGTGGTATGGCTGTCGGACCACATAGTCCACGGAGGAAGTCCCATGCCATCCCGTAACGGTGGGGCCGCAAGTGGCGGCCAGTACCATGTCGTACCGATTCAGTTGCTGGCAGCCTTCTGCTGCATGCTGCTGCTGGCCTTGCCGGCCGCCGCTCAATCCACCGCCGGCCGAATCCTCGGCACGGTCACCGACCAAAGCGGCGCTGCGGTCGGCGGCGCGACGGTTGTTGTCACCGACGTGCAGCGTGGCGCTTCGCGCACCCTCACCACCGACGATTCGGGGGACTACGTCGCCGCCGAGCTTCAACCCGGAACCTATAAGATTCGCATCGAGTCCAAGGGTTTCAAGACCGCCGAGCGGCCCAACGTGGTCATCGAAGTCGCCACCGACGTTCGCGCCGACTTTTCTTTGCAGCCCGGCCAGGTTTCCGAAACCGTGGTGGTGAGCGAGGACATTCCGCTCGTCAACACCACTTCCTCGACGCTCGGAGGCACGCTCAGCAACGAGGAGATTAACGATCTTCCTCTGAACGGCCGCAACTACGAGAATCTGCTGCAGTTGCGTCCCGGCGTCATACGTTATCCCGGCGGCGGATTTTCCACCACCAGCGCCAACGGCCTGCGCGCCGAAGACAACGCGTATTACATCGAGGGCCTGTTCAACAGCGAGCCCTATTCGGGCCAGGCCATCGTGAACGGAGCAGGCATCGCCGGAGACTCGGCGACGATTCTTCCGATTGATGCGATTCAGGAGTTTAACCTGCAACAGAATCCGCCCGCTGAATATGGGTGGAAGCCAGGAGCGGTGGTGAATGTGGGCCTGAAGTCCGGCACCAACCACATGCACGGCAGCGCATTCATATTTGGCCGTGACGGAGCCATGGACGCGCGAAACTATTTCAACGCCGATCCGGCTCCAAAATTGCCGCGCACTCTGGAGCAGTTCGGGGGCAGCTTCGGCGGAGCCCTCATTAAAGACAAGGCTTTTTTCTTCGGCGCCTACGAAGGCCAGCGCTATAACGTCGGCAACTCGTTCGGCGGAATCACGAGTCCATCGATGGTGCACATGCCGGTGCCGTCCACGGGGCCGAATTGTTCCTTCGGCTTTGTGGGCGACTGCGCCGACAGTATTCCGGATGTGATCGCCGACATCACAGAACCGTCTGCCGTGTCTGCCGGTGTCATCGTAAGTCCCGCGAGCCTGCTGATCTCCGGATGTGCGGTTTCAGGTGGGTCAGTAAGCTGCAACGGCACGGGCTTTCCCACAAACCTGGCCCAGAACATCAGTATCACCAATGGATTTAACAACGTCGTCCACGTCAACAACTTCGTCGGCAAAGTGGACTACCGGCTCAACGAGCGAAACAGCGTCAGTGGAACCTACTTCTTTGGAAACAACTCGGGCAATGTGGAAGACTTCCCCGAACTGCAGCAGAAATGGCTCTCTACGATTCACACTCGCGCACAAGTGGTGGGCGGGAACTGGATTTGGACACCCAGCGCCCGCTGGGTGAACGAGGCGCGGGTTGGCTACAACCGGCTGTACCAGCCGACGTTGCCTGACGATCTCAACACTCCGGCCTCCTCTTACGGTCTGGATACGGGCATAAGTGGATCTTTTACCGGGGGACTGCCGCGCATCGGCTTTGGCGGATACTTTTTCCCCGGGCTGGGTGGTTTCAAGTGGCCAAAGTTTCAAGGACCCGACTCCATCACCCAGTTTGTGGATCACGTTTCTTACACCGCGGGTAAGCACGCCTTAAAATTCGGCGGAGATATCCACTACAACCAAGTGACAAACGCGGCATACGGCAACGCCCGAGGCAGCATCACATTCCTGGGCGGGGTGGTGAGCGCGAACCCTGGTCCCAACGGTTCGAGCCCGCTCGAAGACTTCTTTGGGGGCGCACCATTCAAGTCGTCGGTCGAAGTGGGAAATCCGACCCTGCAGCTGCACAACTGGGCCTACGGAGGATTTTTTCAGGATGACTTTAGAGCCACCAAGAATCTGACCATCAACTTCGGGGTACGCTACGAGTTCAGCAGCGTGCCGCAGGAAGCGCACAACCTCCTGGGAAATTTTGATCCCAACCTGGGCCTGGTACAGGTGGGCCATCAAATCAGCAGCCTCTATAACCCGGATCACAAGAACTTCGGTCCTCGTGCAGGCTTTGCCTGGGACCTTGGCGGTAACGGGCGGACGGTGCTGCGGGGCGGCGGCGGGCTGATCTATGAGACGGTGAACTGGCAGTCGTTCGTCGCCTTCAACAACGCTTTCGGGCCAGGCAGCGTTCCAACGGGAGCCCCCATTGACGCTGCTGGCGACACCTCTGGTGGGACCATTATCACGGGGAACCAAACCAAGAAGAATTTCCTTGCCTATCCCGGCACTTGGGACACGGTGCCGCTCTATTCTCCTACGGTCAATTGCGCTCCGGTCCTGGCAAGTGGCAATCCCGGGAGCCCCTGCCCCATCATGACGGTGGACCGCAATCTCACCACACCATACGTGTGGAACTGGACTTTGAACCTGCAACACGCTTTCACTCCAAAGGTATCGATCGAGGCCGCTTACGTGGGCAATCGCGGAACCAACCTGACGGGGATTCGGGACATCAACCAACCTCCCGTGGGCAGTGACTACAATCCGGCCTGCGCAGACGCATTTCTCAACTCTTTGGATCAGCTTTGCCTTCCCTACAACAGTAAATTTCCCTATCTGATCAACATCTTCCAGATGGGGAACGTCTACCGCTCAAACTACAACGGTCTGCAAGTCACGTTGAACGCGCGCAACTATCACGGCCTGAGCATGGTGGCGGGCTATACCTACTCACACGCTTCCGATGATGTGGGTGCGAACTGGGACTTTGGCTTCGGTTCCGGCTTGCCGCAGAACGCTCACGACGTGGCGGCCGAATATGCCAACAGCGACTTCGACGTCCGCCAGCGGCTTACGGTTTCGCTCACCTACGCCATTCCGGGCAAGAAGGGCTTCGGGCAGATGCGCGAAGGCTGGGAGATCAACTCGATCATAACGCTGCAGAGCCCGCAATTCTGGGGTCCGATCGATGAGGGAACGGATGCCGCCGGCGTAGGAGCGCTGCCGGTAAGCCCGCCGGCCAACAGCCCGATTCGCTGGAGCTTCTACCGCGCCGGAACTGCAACCCTCGGCCACCCGGCGGACTTCAAGTCCGGGCGCGGGGTTGGAATTCCCTATTACGCGCCCGGCAGTATTCCGTCGGCCTGCTCGGCCTCCGCGTTGGCGGAAGATGGCGGCGCTCCCGGTGCAGAAACGGCCTCTTTGAATTCCTTTGGCTGTTACGTCGCTGGCAACTCCGTGATGATGGCGCCGCCACTGGGCCAGTTCGGAAACATGGGGCGGAATATGTTCGAGGACACCGGCTTCCGGAATTTCGATTTCTCCCTGGGCAAGAGTTTTCACTTTGGAGAAGCCATGCGGCTCCAGTTCCGCGCCGAGTTCTTCAACATTTTCAATCATCCGAACTTTGCCAATCCTTATGGCGGGCAGAACGGGTTTGGTCTGAACGATCCCTCGGTGCGGCCTTTCGGTTGCGGGTGCGCCACGCCAGACGTTGCCGCGGCCAATCCCGTGATCGGGTCGGGAGGCAGCCGCGCCACGCAGTTGGGCCTGAAGTTTATTTTCTAATTCGATTCACAAGCGCGATTTTCGGGCCGGACTAATTCCGTCCGGCCCTTTTTCGTAGGTCGTTTTCGTAGATCGTTGTTTAAGCGCAGCTCGGTTTAAGCGCAGCTCGCGCCAGACGGGCGAGACGCGATGGGACCACAGGTCATTCGAGATCAGGTCATTTAGAGGTCAGATCTTTGGAGATCAGATCATTGGAGATCAGATCATAGAGATCAGATCATAGAGATCAGATCATAGAGATCAGAAAAAACATGAAGATTAGAATTCAGTTCCTGGTCGTTGCATTCGCGTTGGCAGGCGCCGCCATGGCGCCGGAAGCCACGCTTGCCCAAAAACCTGCGCAGGAGCTTCCCCAGAACCAGGAGGTTCCGAACAACCAGCGGCGCGAGCGCACCATCGACGAGATCAAGGTGGAAGCCGTCCGGCGCGCCGAGGTTGGACAGTACCCCCTCATCGGACTCGATCCTGGCGACGTGAAAGAAGCCTTCACCAGCATCCACACCAGCGACAAAGACGAATGGGCTGCGGGTTTCATGCATGTCGCCGATCGCTACTTCGAGGAAGCGAAGTCGCTGGAGAAGTCGACGGACAAGGCCGATCTGGCCAAAGCCAACGCCGATTATGTCCGCGCCTGGCGGCTGTATTCCTTCGGACGCTGGCCCATTCCGGCGTCCGCGGGCAAGCAGCGATCGTATGAAAAGGCCATTGCATCGTTTCTGGCGCACGCGAAATTTTTCGATCCGCCACTTGAAGTCGTGCACATTCCGTTCGAAGGCAAAGAAATCATCGGCTATCTGCGCCTGCCGAAAAATGCGACGGGGCCGGTGCCGCTGGTGATTGCGGTGAACGGACTCGACAGCCGCAAGGAGGACCTCACCGAAAGTTTCGGAGCGATCCTGCCTTTCGGCATCGGATTTCTCGCGGTGGACGGCCCCGGAACCGGCCAGGCGCCGATCAAAGTCAGCGAAACTTCCGAGCGCATGCTCTCGAAAGTGATCGACTATGCGCAGTCGCGCCCCGAGATCGATAAGACTCGTATTGCCATGCACGGCGTGAGCTGGGGAGCTTATTGGGCCACGAAAATGGCGATTGTCGAACGCGTCCGGCTGCGCGGCGCCAGCGCGCAGTCTCCGCCGGTCGATAGATTTTTCCAGAAGGATTTTCTGATGAACTCGCTGCTGGGCAACCGCGAGTATCTTTTCGATCAGGTTCCTGCGCTCATGAACATTCTCGAAGGCGTGCACACGCTCGACGAAATGGGCGAGTACTTGCCGAAAATGTCGCTCGTCCACCAGGGACTGCTCGGCAAACCGATGGCCCCCATGCTGATCCTGTCGGGCGTTCTCGATACGCAGGTGCCCATCGAAGACGAATATCTGCTCCTGAGTAAAGGCGACGTGCCGAAAGAAGCGTGGATCAACCCGCGCGGCGGACATCTCGGCCGCCAGGTGGGAGTCTGGCCCGACCCCCGAATTTTCAAAGAAGTGATTATTCCGTGGCTGGTAAAAACGCTGGAAGCCCCGGCGAATTAGCGGAGCGGCTGACGCCGCCAGTTTGGCAACACTTTACGGTGCGGCTGGACGCCGCTCCTTTCAAGAGAAAGAACAAAGGCGAGACTTAATCAGCTGGGAGTGACTCGATGTTGTAGTTGGTTGGACCACCATACCAATTTCGCGCGCGCCTATTTCTATATGTCCACTTTTACTGAAATCCCGCCTCTTCAACCCGACTCCCCTGCCCCTCAGCCCCCGCGCTTCTACGCTTCGCTTTGGGTGCAGGTGACTGTCGCCATCCTGCTCGCGGTTCTGTTGGGTCACCTCAGCCCGGTACATGCCGTGGCGATGAAACCCCTGGGCGACGCCTTTATTCGCCTGATCTCGATGATTATTGCGGTGATGATTTTTTGCACGGTGGTCACCGGGATCGCAGGGATGCAGGATTTGAAGAAGGTGGGGCGGGTCGGCGGCAAAGCTCTTCTCTATTTTGAGATTGTGTCGACGCTGGCGCTGGGCGTCGGATTTTTTGTGGGCAACGTCGTGCACCCCGGCACCGGCTTCAACGTGAATGTGTCCACGCTCGACTCTCGTGCCGTTGCCGACTATGCCGGCCAGGCCAAGGCGCAAACCATCACCGACTTCCTTATGCACATCATCCCGACAACTGTCGTCGATGCCTTCGCCAAGGGGGACATCCTGGAAGTTGTCTTCGTCTCGATCCTGTTCGGCTTTGCCGTATCGGCGGCGGGTGAACACGCCAAACCTCTGGTCACAATGCTCGAGGCACTCACCAAAGTCGTATTCCGCATGGTCAACATTGTCATGCGCTTCGCGCCGCTCGGCGCGTTCGGCGCCATGGCATTCACGATCGGGAAGTATGGACTGGCCTCACTCGGGCCACTCCTCCGCCTGATCGCTTCGTTCTACGTGACCTCAATTCTTTTTGTGCTCATCGTATTTGGCGGAGTCGCGTGGCTCGCAGGGTTCAGTTTGATAAAGTTCCTGCTGCACATTAAAGAGGAAATCCTGCTGGTGTTGGCCACCAGCTCTTCCGAGACCGCCATCCCGACGCTGATGGAAAAACTCGAAGCGCTAGGCTGCTCGCGATCTCTCGTCGGCCTGGTGGTGCCGACCGGATACACCTTCAACACCGACGGAAGCGCTCTGTATATGACGATCGCAGCGCTTTTCGTCGCACAGGCCACCAACACGCACCTGACGCTGCTGCAGCAGTTGACAATCTTTTCCGTCGCCATGCTGACTTCGAAAGGAGCCAGCGGAGTGCAGGGAGCATCGTTCATCGCGCTGGTCGGAACCCTGAGCGTGATTCCCGCCATTCCGGTCGCCGGGATGGCGCTCATCCTCGGCATCGACCGCTTCATGAGCATGTTCCGTGCCCTGGTCAACATGATCGGCAATGGCGTGGCCACGCTGGTGGTGGCGCGATGGGAGAACGAACTCGGGCGGGAGACGCTGCAGCGCAACTTGGCGTGAGAACACAACCAGCCCCCTCGGCAGTTATGATGAGGGCCCCTGGAGACTCACGCTATGACCGAACCAGTTGCTTTCGTCACCGGAGCCCATGGCGGCCTCGGAACCTACGTTACAAGAGCCTTGCTGGACGCCGGCTTCGCCGTGGTCGGGCTCGCGCCTAAGATCCAGCAGTCCGACTTCAATCACCCGAATTTCACTGCGCTTCCCGTCACAGTCGACGGTCTCGACGCGGCGAAGAAGGCAACTGGCGCGGTCCTCTCCCGCTTCGGACGGATCGACATTCTCGCGCATCTGATTGGCGGGTTCGCCGGCGGCACAACCGTCGCCGAAACGGACGACGCCACGTTCCAGCGTATGTTTGATATGAATCTCAACAGCGCTTTCCACATTCTGCGCGCGGTCGTCCCGCTCATGCGCAAGGCCGGTGCGGGGCGCATCATCGCCATCGGCAGCCGGGCCGCGGAAGACCCCGGACCTGGCGTGGGTGCTTACAGCGCATCGAAGGCCGCGCTGGTATCGCTGATCCGGACGGTTGCGGCCGAGAACAAAGATGCCGGCATCACCGCCAACGTAATCCTCCCTGGCACGATGGACACGCCCGCCAATCGCCAGGACATGCCGGGCGCCGATAGGTCGCAGTGGGTGCAGCCGGCCTCGGTCGCGAGCCTGATCGTGTGGTTGGCCGGCGATGCCGGCAAAGACGTCACGGGAGCGGTGATTCCCGTCTACGGCCGCGGCCTCTAGCACATCCCTGGCGCTAAGTTCTCGGACCGCAAGTATGGGGCGTGATCTTTGAACAAAGCGAAAAGCGAAGATAACTGGGCGCAGATTTGAGAGGCTTCGGCCGTTCCCGAATCGCAGGGTAATCCTTTCGTAACCACCCTTTTGCACAATTTGTGCTGCACATTCACACGGCTGCAATATTGTGCAGGTAGCATCTAACCTGGGGAGGGCGCTCCATGGGTTCACCGCGGATTTCCAAATCACTGCCGCTGCAGGTGGCCGCCGTCTGCTATCGGCGGCGCGGTCCCGAAGTGGAGTTCCTGCTGGTAAATACCAACGGCGGGAACAAGTGGACTTTCCCCAAAGGGTCTCCCGACGCGCACCTTTCCCACAGCCAGGCCGCCGAGCGTGAAGCCGTGGAAGAAGCAGGAGCGACGGGCACCATCGAGCCGCGCCACTTTCACCTCTACATTCATTCCAAGGGCGTGTTCTGGCAGGCGGGCGGCGTGCAGGAATTCGTAGTCAAAGCATTTCTGATGCAAGTGCAGCACATGCGCCGACCCGATGAGGCCATGCGCCATCCCACCTGGTTCAGTGCGGAAGAAGCCAAACGCCGTCTGGCCAAAGGCCGCGAAGTGAAATACGCTCGCGAACTCGAAGCCGTGATCGACCGCGCCTTGGAGCGCATGCAGTTCCGCAGCGCACTCTGGGGAGCTGACTCCTCCACCCGCCACACCCGCGCCGCCGTCCAGTCATAAACCTTCACTCTCACGCTTCGCCCGGGACTCAGGACTCAGTACTGATTCTGTGAGACGATAACTCCAGCCCATGATTCAGCTTTCCGCCGCCGGAAAACGTTTCGGCCACAAGCTGCTTTTCGAAAATGCCGACTGGCTGATCACGTCTCACGACCGGGTTGGCCTGGTGGGCGCGAACGGCACCGGCAAGACCACGCTGATGAAGGTTCTGGCCGGGCTCGACACGCTCGACTACGGCGCGCTCACCATCGCCAAAGGAACTACGGCCGGATACCTTCCGCAGGATGGGCTGTCGCTCTCGGGCCGAACCGTTTTCGCCGAATGCATGTCGGTGTTTGACGAGCTGCGCGCCATGGAGCGCGAGCTCGAAACCCTGACTCACAGCATCGCGGAACTCGACCACACCAGCACGGCATATGCGGATGTTGCCGATCGTTACCACCGCCTGGAACACGAGTTCCAAACCCGCGGCGGCTACTCCATTGAAGCCGAAGTTGGCAGAGTGCTGATGGGATTAGGTTTTCGCAAAGAAGACTGGGAGCGGCAGACCGACGAATTCTCCGGCGGCTGGCAAATGCGCCTGGCGCTCGCCAAGCTTCTGCTGCAGAAGCCGAACCTGCTGCTGCTCGATGAGCCCACCAACCATCTTGATCTCGAAGCGCGCAACTGGCTGGAAGAGTATTTGCACGACTATCCGCATTCTTTTGTGCTGATTTCGCACGACCGCTATTTTCTCGACGTGACGGTGAACAAGATCGCCGAAATCTGGAATAAGCGCTTCTGGTTCTATACCGGCAACTACGACAAATTCCTCGCGCAGAAAACCCAGCGCAACGAACAGTTGCAGGCCGCTTACCGCAACCAGCGCGAGCGCATCGAGCAACTCGAAGTTTTCATCAACCGCTTCCGCTACCAGGCTACTAAGGCTAAGCAGGTGCAGAGCCGCATCAAAGAGCTGGAGAAAATTGAGCGCATCGAAGTTCCGCCCGAAGAAAAGACGATTCACTTTTCCTTCACCCAGCCCAAGCAGAGCGGGCGGATCGTGGCTGAATTCGTTGGCGTGGCCAAGAGCTATGCAGGCAAAGATGGCACCGAGAAGAACGTTTTCCGCGACGTCAGTTTCATGATCGAGCGCGGCGACCGCATCGCGCTGGTGGGCGTCAACGGCGCCGGAAAATCCACGCTGATCAAGTTACTCGCTGGCAGCGAGCCGCTCACCAGCGGCGAATTCCGCCTCGGCCACAACGTGGACCCGGACTACTTCGCGCAGGATCAGTACAAGGAACTCAACCCCGACGCGCGGATTCTCGACGATCTCGGCGATCTTTCGCCGAGCTCCACGCAGACGGAACTTCGCGGCCTGCTCGGCTGCTTCCTCTTCTCCGAAGACGACGTCTTCAAGAAACTCGGTGTGCTTTCCGGCGGCGAACGCGGCCGCTACGCGTTGTTGCGCCTGTTGCTGCATCCTGCGAATTTCCTGCTGCTCGACGAGCCCACCAACCACCTCGACCTGCGCGCCAAAGACGTCCTGCTGGGCGCGCTCATGGAATACACCGGAACCGTCGTGTTTGTCTCCCACGACCGCTATTTCATCGATAATCTGGCCACCCGCGTGTTCGAAATCGGCGACGGCAAAGTCGAAATCTATCCCGGCAATTATGAAGACTATCTCTGGCGCAAGCAGGGCGGGGACAAGAAAGCGCCGACGCTCGAGGATGTGCCCCGAACCAGTGCGCCGCGAAACCGAAACGCGTCCGCCCCGAGCGCCGCGAAACCCGCAACAACTGCGCCGACCAACGGAAATTCTGCCGCGGAGCCCGCAAAGACCCTGGAAGAATCCAAAGCGAAGCGCGTCAATCCCATCAAGCGCAAACAAATCGAAGATCGCGTCCACGAACTGGAAGAAGCGATCGCCCGCGCCGAAGCTGCCATTGCCGCCTGCGAGACCTCATTGCAGAATTTTGTGAGCGCCGAAGAAAGCCAGCGCCAATCCCAGACGCTTGATCACAACAAAACCAGCCACGCCGCTTTGATTGAAGAATGGGAGGGTCTGTCCCGCGCCCTGCAGGAATCCGACTGACTTGGGGAACGGCCGCGCCTGCGCGCTGGCTTTTTGGCGGCGCCGGGCAAGAGTGCTCCACACGAACTGCTCCACGCGACTGCTCCACCCGTCCCCCAGTGGACACGTTCTTCCGTAATCTCGGTAATCTGCTTACCTGTGTGCGATAGTCAGATTGGCCGAACGGGCAGCAACTCCCGCCAGCCACAAATTTCAGACCAACCGCATGGAGCGGGCCAGCCAGCGAGGC
>Ga0209006_10000426_pt1 | contig 41056 bp, 35 predicted proteins | sample JacPin_JW_Ref_O2_FD_188567 | JGI IMG/M metagenome (GOLD analysis project Ga0209006, IMG submission 188567) | Forest soil microbial communities from Algoma, Ontario, Canada - Jack Pine, Ontario site 1_JW_Ref_O2 (SPAdes) (version 2) | ecosystem: Environmental > Terrestrial > Soil > Boreal... | reverse complement strand
GAGATTTGGAATCTGGTGTTCATGCAGTTTGACCGTGACGCGAGCGGGAAGTTGAACCCGCTGCCCAAGCCATCGATTGATACAGGGATGGGGCTGGAGCGGGTAACGGCAGTGTTGCAGGGCGTGATTTCGAACTATGACACGGATCTGTTTACGCCGCTGATCAAGCGCGCGGCGGAGCTCACTGGCGCTTCGCTGAAGAAAGAATTGAATAAGGAATCGCTGACCAAGTCGGCGGCTTCTTTGCGGGTGATTGCCGATCACTCGCGGGCGGCGACGTTCTTGATTTCTGACGGAGTGCTCCCGGCAAACGAAGGACGCGGGTACGTGCTGCGAAAGATTATTCGGCGGGCAATTACGCACGGACGTTTGCTCGGACAGACGAAACCTTTTCTGTTTCAGATGGTCTTTGCGGTTCGCGACCTGATGCAGGATGCGTATCCGGAATTGCGCGAGACGGCCGATCGAGTCTCTAAGGCTGTGCAGGTAGAAGAAACGCGCTTCGCTCACACGATGGACGTTGGTTTGGAGAAGCTCGAGAGCCTGCTCAGAAGTTCGGTTGAGAAACTGGCGGGCGAGGATGCTTTCAAACTTTACGACACCTTCGGGATGCCGCTCGACTTCATGCAAGACGCGGCGCGCGATCAGGGAATCGAGTTCGACAAGAGTGGATTCGACCGCGCGATGGACGAGCAGAAGACTCGCGCACGTGCGTCCTGGAAAGGTGCGGCGAAGCAGACTGCAAATCCTGCGTACCAGCAGCTTCCGAAGTCGGAGTTCGAAGGATACCGGCAGACTCGCTCGGACGGCTGTGAGGTGCTGGCCATTATCCACGCCGGACAGGGCGCACAGGAACTGAAGGCCGGCGAGTCAGGGGAGATCGTTCTTGATCACACGCCGTTTTACGCCGAGGCCGGCGGACAGGTTGGGGATCGCGGATGGCTTTACTCCGACGATCACAACACCGTGATCGGCGAAGTGAAGGGATGCTACTACCCGATTCAGGGAGTGCGTGCGCATCAGATCGTTGCCAAGCACGCGATCCGCGTGGGCGACCGAGTGGACGCGGTCGTCAATACCGACATCCGGCAAGCGACCATGCGGAATCACACCGCCACACACCTGCTGCATGCTGGGTTGCGCGAGGTGCTGGGCAAGCATGTGAAGCAAGCGGGGTCGCTGGTGGCGCCGAATCATCTGCGCTTTGATTTTTCGCATTTCGCGGCTGTCGAAGATGAAGAGTTGCAGGACATTGAAGACATCATCAACCGGGAATTGCTGCGCAACCAGAAGGTGGAGACCATCGTTGACGTGCCGATTGATGTCGCCGTGAATGAGTATCATGCGATGGCGCTGTTCGGGGAAAAATATGGCGACAAGGTGCGCGTAGTCCGGATCGGCGACTTCTCGACTGAGCTTTGCGGTGGCACGCACACGGCCGCGACCGGGGAAATCGGGCTCATCAAGATTCTGAAAGAAGGCAGCGTTTCGTCGGGCGTTCGGCGCGTGGAGGCCGTTACCGGGGAGGGGTCACTGGCGCATTTCCGCCGGGATCATGAGCTAGAGAATGTGGTGTCCGCGTTCGTGTCGCCCACGCTTGCGCAAAAGGCTCGCAAGGATGGGGCAGCCTCTCCCGATTCGGGTACCGACAGTGTAACTTCTTTCTCTCCGGCCGAGGCGCTGAAGGCTGAACTGGAAAAGAAAGATGCAGAGATCAGGCGACTGACTCGCGAACTGGACCAGGTACGGATGAAGTCGGCTTCGTCGAGCACGGCTAATATCGGCGACCGCGTGAAAGAAGTGAAGGGCGTGAAAGTTCTGGCGCATCGTGTGGACAATCTGGAGCGGGCGCAATTGCGCACGCTGGTCGATCAGTTGCGCGACAAGATTGGGTCCGGTGTGGTGATTCTGGGGTCGGCGTCGAACGGCAACGTTGCGCTGATCGTGGGAGTGACCAAAGATTTGACCGGCCGCGTGCAGGCCGGGAAGGTGATCGGTCCGGTGGCGCAGAAAGTTGGAGGCAAAGGCGGAGGCCGGCCTGACTTGGCTGAGGCCGGGGGCAAGGATGCATCGGCGCTCGACGCGGCGCTGGACGGGGCTTATGCCGTTGTGGAGGGAATGCTCGCGTGAGTTCGGACGAACTCCTCGACGATCGGCTGCGCTTTGTGAAGCATAAAGGGCAGACCATTCTGGTCGTTGACTTCAGCCAGTGCATCGCGAAAGAAGCGCTGCTGTTGCTCGACATGATTCAAGCGACCGTCACCCGGCAAGAACCCGGATCTGTTCTGACGCTTGCGGACTTCACGGGCGTTCACATCGACAAACAAGTGGCGAGGCGGGCGCAAGAGGTTCTCGTGCTCGATCGTCCCTATGTGAAACGGGCTGCCTGGGTAGGCACCGAAAGTCTGCCACGCGTTTTTTACGAACACTTCAAGAGCTTTTCCCAGCGGGATCTGCCCACATTCAAGACGCGCGAAGAGGCGATGGACTGGCTCGTCGAAGATGAGGGCAAGAAGTAACGTGTCTGCGATCCGTGCCCGTGTTCTTCGACGCTCGGGCCTGGCTCGCTAGCCACGCCGAAACCAACAGTTTGCGCCCTTGACTGCATTTTTTCCCCGCTCGCGGGCGGGGACCTCCGGGCCACACGGGGCTTAACTTCTCCACTTCAACGTGACTGGACCCGGCATCGGATGCTTCATCTCGGCGCCGGTACGCTTGGCCTCCAGATGGGCGGCCTTGAGTTGGAAGTACCACTTTGCGGGGCGATCGGCGTCGTCGATCAGCATCAGGTGCGGGTTATGTTTCAAGCCCTCGGCTTGCAGTTCCATCGTGCGGCGGTCTTGCTCGACGAATTTCGCGAAGAAGAACTTCAGAAGGTCGGGGACGAACGGCACCCAGCGAAACAGATTCCAGGCCGCGACCACATCGATGCGGCATTGATTGCGCGCAATCGGTGTCACCGTCGTCAGGCTGGAGAACCAGTATTTTCCCGCCCGAATCGTTTCGCTGCGAATGTTGGGCAGAACGAAATCGATGGTGGTGGTGATGGAATCGGCGTCGGCGTAGAGGCGCAGCAATTTGTACGGTGCGGAATTTGAACTGGGCGTATGCGCGCTCATGCGAAAGCCATTGGGGATGGGCTCGAAGTTTTTTTTCTTTTCGTGAATGCTGTGCTGGGCGCGCCACCACCATGCCTGATGCACGAAGGGGCCGTGCGCAGGATCCATCAGGCCAATGATGCCATGATCGATGCTGACGGGCATTTCAGCCTGGAGATACGCAGACTTATACTTTGAACTGAATTTTTCGATTTGAGGCGAGGGCTCGGGAGCCTCACCTCGCAGCGCGAATCCTGCGCCCGGCGGGGCGGGATCGGGAATGAACACCCAGACAAAACTATCTTGTTCTTCGCAGGCATAGCTGCCGGCATAGATACGATCCACCTTGAGGTTCTGATCGGCGGTCAGGGAGGGGATAAGTTGGCACTGGCCATCGTGGACATCGAACTGCCAACCGTGGTAGCCGCATTCCAGATTCTCTCCGTCGAAACGGCCGCAGTTGAGCGGCATGCCGCGATGAGGGCAGGAGTCGCGCAGGGCGAAGGGCTGTCCAAGGCGATCGCGACCGATGACGAGGGGAATCTCCAGCAATGTCGCCTTATATAGCTGATTGCGGTGGACGCGGTCGGCGGCCAGAGCGCGATACCAGAAGCCGGTGAGCATCAACGAATCGGGCGCCTGGCGTTGCGGGAGGTCTAGTTCGGGCATGGGAGAATCGAGATTTCAGATTGCCGATTGAAAACATATGCTAGCATCCGCAAGACTTTGCAGCCGGAAAAAGGACGGCCACAGAGGACACTGAGTCACCGAGGAAGAGCACAGGGTTACGGATTGACAATGGAGTTCATTGGTCACTTTCGGCGGTTGACTGCGGTCCAGCGCCATACGTTCATCGCCTGCTTTCTTGGGTGGTCGCTGGATGCGTTTGATTTCTTCATTCTTATTTTCTGCGTAAGCGCGCTGGCAACTCAGTTTCAAACCAAGGTTTCGGCGGTCACCGAGGCCATTTTTTTGACATTGGCCATGCGTCCCGTCGGCGCATTTCTGTTCGGACTGATGGCAGACCGGTTCGGGCGGCGCCCGACGCTGATGGTCGACATCATTGCGTATTCGGTGTTTGAGCTGGGTTCAGCGTTCGCTCCTTCTTTCAAGGTATTTCTCATCATGCGCGCTCTTTTCGGAATTGCGATGGGCGGCGAATGGGGCGTAGGGGCGGCGCTGGCGTTCGAGACGCTGCCGGCAGAGGGGCGCGGATTCTTCTCGGGCCTGCTACAGGAAGGTTATGTGGTTGGATATCTCATGGCGGCTCTGGTTTATGGGGCGATGTTTCCGATCGTTGGCTGGCGCGGCCTGTTCGTGATCGGCGCGCTGCCGGCGTTTCTGGTCATCTACATTCGCACTCAAGTGGACGAATCGCCCGCATGGTTGCAAGGTCGCGTTTCGCGAGCCGCAGACCGAGGCTTGGGCAAAGATCTCTGGTCGCACGCCGGCATATTCGTTTTTCTCGTCGTGCTCATGTTCGCCTTCAATTCTTTCAGTCACGGCACGCAGGACCTTTACCCCACATTCCTGGAGAAGAATCTGCAATTCACTCCCAAGACGGTGAGTTTCATCGCGATTGTTTACAATATCGGGGCGTTGCTGGGGGGAGTTTTCTTTGGCACGTGGTCGGAACGAATCGGGCGGCGACGAGCCATCGTGATCGCGGCCCTGCTGACAATTCCTGTTATTCCGCTGTGGGCGTATTCGCATACCGTACCAATGCTGGCGCTGGGCGGGTTTCTGATGCAGTTTATGGTGCAGGGCGCCTGGGGAGTGATTCCGGCGCATTTGAACGAACTGTCGCCTCCGGCCGTGCGAGGCACGTTACCGGGATTCGCATATCAGATCGGCAACTTTTTCTCGTCCCGTAATTCGGTGATCCAGGCGAAACTGGCCGAAAGCCGCTACGGCGGCAGTTTCCCGCCGGTTCTGGCATGGACGGTCGTTCTGGTGGCCAGTCTTGTGGCGATTGTGACATCGAGCGGCAAAGAACGCCGCGGTGCCGACTTATCGAACACCGGCTAGCGGCGAAATCGATATTCTAGCAATAATGTGCACAATTTAGCGCACTTTGCGCCTGGCACGAAGGAAGCATTGTCAGAGGGGAGTTTCCTGTGCTACGGTAAGTTAAATTTCACGCCTGCAGCTACATTCCGAAGGTCCCGCCTGTGGTGGTTTGCGTGAATGCGTGTGTACTTGAGGTCTGCCACTATGAAAGAAATTATGGATCCCCTCCCAGCCGGAATTGCTGAAAAGGAAAACTTCGCCAACCGCAAATTGATTCGGCCAACTCTGTCTCGGGTGGAAAATCACAACAACCACAATTCGGCTCCCACGCAGATGCAGGAACGACGGGAGCGACCAGAGCGACATGATCGCGGGGAGCGCATGGATCGAGTGGATCGTATGACGGGAGGTGGCGGCGCAGCAAAAAAGCCCGCGCCTCCGGAGCAGACCAACGCCGAAAATTTCTATTATCAGAAGCAGATGCAGTCGCGTACGCCGATGGTGATTGTTCTGCGCGACGGCGAAGAGGTGCGCGGCATTATTGAATGGTATGACCGGAACTGCATCAAGGTGAACCGAGACCACGGTGAGCCGAACCTGATGATCTACAAGCCGGCCATTAAGTACATGTTCAAAGAAGGAGAAAACGAGCGATAACGGTTGCCAATTCAATACCAGGTTTCCTGGAGGCCATTCGTTTCTATAGGCTCGTTTAGAGCAGCTCCATCCCCACGGTTGTGAAGTCGAATGCCTCCCTCGCGCCCGGTCTCTCGAAGAAAGTTCCTGCAGTCGGTCACATTGGCGTCGACTGCAAGCCTCATTCCCGGCTTGCGCAAGTCCGCTCTCGCCCTTTCTCCCAGGTTTCCAGCCAGCCCAAACCAATCGTCACCGCTTGAAGAATTCAACTACGGCGATGTGACCCTGAATAGCGTGCTGCACGAGCAACAACTCCAACAGACGCATGCTGTGCTTATGGACCTTGGCGATGACGCGTTGCTCAAGCCGTTCCGAGCTATGATCGGACGGCCGGCGCCGGGCGAGGATTTGGGCGGATGGTACCGGTACGATCCTAACTACGACTGGCGCACGTTTGATGCAGGCTTCGCGCCGTCAGCGACGTTTGGGCAGTGGATCTCGGCGCTGGCGCGGGTGTATGCGATCACCGGATCGCAGGCAGTGCGGGAGAGAGTGCTGCGCTTGAACCGGCTGTACGCGGAGACCATCGACGGGCAGTTTTACGAGAACAATCGCTTCCCTGCTTACTGCTACGACAAACTGGTGTGCGGACTGATCGATTCCCACAAGTACGCGGGCGATCCGGATGCCTTTTCGATTCTCGAGAAGACGACCGACACCGCTTTGCCGCATTTGCCAAAAACGGCGATCGAGCACGGCCAGAGCTGGAGGCCCGGGAAGGACGAGTCCTGGACCTGGGATGAGTCTTACACCATGCCGGAAAATCTTTTTCTGGCGTACCAGCGCGGAGCAGGAGAACGGTATCGCGCACTTGGAGTCCAATACTTAAACGACGTTTTCTTTGACAGGCTGGCTGCCGGGCAAAATGATCTGGCAGGGCGGCATGCATACAGCCACGTGAATTCCCTGTGCTCAGCGATGCAGGCATACCTGACGGTCGGAAGCGAAAAGCATTTGCAGGCGGCGAAGAACGGTTTCGATATGCTGGCGGCGCAGAGCTTTGTCACGGGCGGATGGGGACCCGATGAGATGCTGCGCGCTACAGGGAGCGCCGATGTGTACGACAGCCTCACCAAGACGCACAGCGGCTTCGAAACACCCTGCGGTTCGTACGCGCACTTCAAGCTCACGCGCTACCTGTTGCGTGTAACGCGCGACTCCCGCTATGGCGACAGCATGGAGCGCGTCATGTACAACACGATTCTCGGGGCGAAGCCACTCGAACGCGACGGGCGGACGTTCTACTACTCGGACTATAACTTCAAGGGTAGCAAAGTTTATTCACCGCATGGCTGGCCTTGCTGCTCGGGGACGATGCCGCAGGTAGCCTCCGATTACCGGATCAACACCTACTTCCGCGACGCGCACGGGGTGTATGTAAACCTCTATATCCCTTCTACACTGCGATTCACGCAGAACGGGGCGCAGATCGCGCTGACGCAAAAGAGCGAATATCCCTGCGATTCCCACGTACAGTTTGACGTGAAAGCATCAAAGTCGGCCAAATTTGCGCTGAGTCTGCGGATTCCGGCGTGGGCCGAGGGGGCTTCGATATCGGTCAACGGCAAACGTGAGGCCGCACGGGCCGGGAGTTTCGCGCAAGTTCGGCGGCACTGGAACAGTGGCGACCGCGTTGAGCTTGAGCTTCCGATGAAGGCACGCCTAGAAGAGGTTGATCGGCAGCACCCGGAGACTGTCGGGCTGCTGGTGGGGCCGGTCGTATTGTTCGCAGTAACTGACCGAGAACCCAGAGTGACGCGTGCGCAAATGCTGGCGGTGAACAGAACGGACGCGCAGAACTGGCAAGTCGAAACGGCTGACGGACCTATGAAGATGTTGCCTTTCACGGCCATTGGCGATGAGCCGTACTCGACGTATTTGCGAGTTACGTAGCGAGTGCAATGCTTAAGGGCATATTCGGCGCGCCGAAAAAGCGACCCTCAGGGGCTGAAACCCGCATCCCCAGCGAATTCAGGCGGCACGGCTGAAAGCCGTGCCCTTCCCGAGCAATCTTTCGGAGCGAATGCCCCGGCGTTCCTTCCCAATCGACGTCCGCATCGTGCTGATGGCTGATCGCTGACCGCTTCTTACAGTTTCGGCAGCACGATTCCCTTCTGCGACTGGTACTTGCCTTTGCGGTCGGCATAGCTGATTTCGCAGATTTCGTCCGACTGGAAGAACAGGATCTGGCACAGCCCTTCGTTGGCATAAATGCGCGCCGGAAGCGGCGTGGTGTTTGAGATCTCGAGGGTCACGAAGCCCTCCCACTCGGGCTCGAACGGAGTGACGTTGACGATGATGCCGCAACGCGCATAGGTGCTCTTGCCGACACAGATGGTCAGCACGCTGCGCGGGATCTTGAAATACTCGACCGAGCGCGCCAAGGCAAACGAGTTGGGCGGAATGAGGCAGATGTCGGTTTGCACCGTGACGAAGGACTTCTCGTCAAAATGCTTGGGGTCGACAATCGTCGAATTCACGTTGGTGAAAATCTTGAATTCGTCGGCTACGCGCAGATCGTAGCCGTAAGACGACAGTCCGTAGGAAATCACGCCCTCGCGCACCTGCTTTTCGGAGAACGGGTTGATCATATCTTGTTCCTGGGACATCTTGCGGATCCAGCGATCACTCTTCAGCATGAAACTCCTTGGGTAAATTGAGCAATTGATTCATTTTGGAATTGAGTAGTTGAAAAACTCTCGGGCGTCACATCGATAGGGACGCGAGCCAAAACGCGCATTGATTGGGTCGCGTAGAACGCGGCGCTGGCCCGGCTCGTCCAGATCCTGCGCTGCGCAAAGAACGCTTGCTCAGGATGACAATCGATTACCCGATTACAAAGTTACTCAATTCTTGCTGGCTGGGTGCCTGCCAGTTTACGGGATAGATGCTCCCGTTGACAATCTTACTTATCTCCCTTAGCATCAATCACTTGAAGCAATCATTTTGACCCTGCACCCGGGAGCCGCTTGTGATCAAGCTCGACATCATCAATGAAGTGGTGGCCAAGACCGGCATCACGAAGACCAAGGCCGAGCTGGCCGTGGAAACCGTTTTCGAGAGCATGAAGAAGGCGCTGGCCGGCGGCAATCGCATTGAACTGCGTGGATTTGGAGTGTTCAACGTGCGTCCACGCAAGACCGGGATCGGCCGCAACCCGCGCACCGGAGCCGAAGTGTCCATTCCGCCCGGAAGGGCCGTGCGCTTCAAGCCGGGAAAAGAATTGCAGTCGATTGACTGAGCGCCTCTCGGCCCTCCGGCGTCTGAAGGCGATTTCTTTTCGCGCACGTTGCGGCACGCCTTAAGACATGACCTGATATGAACCCGTTTTGCGTTCGAATCGGCGGCTCGAGGAATTCCCTGCGCTCCACATTTTCTTCGCTCGTAGTAGCATCAGAGTTGGGTCCCGCTTCCGGTTCCCCGCCGAAGAATCATGTCGGAACTTAATTCCCCGATTCCTAGTTCCACGCTCGAGTACTACCGCCCGCCCCCGCGTCCTGAGGGAAGGCCGCCGCGGGAGCGCTATTGGCTGCACGCGTTGCTGCTGGTGGCGACCGTCTTCACCACGCTGGTTGTGGGGGCGCGGATGGAGTTCAACTTTCTGAATAATTTGCCGCCGTTTGCCGCTGGAGATGAATGGCTTCCCTTCTTCCCGCTTGGGTGGATCGTCGCGCAACCATCGCGGCTGCTTCTCGGTATTCCTTTTTCAGGCACGTTGCTGTCGATTTTGCTCGCGCATGAGATGGGTCACTACTTGTTTTGCCGGTACTATGGCGTGCGCGCTACGCTTCCCTTCTTTATTCCGGCACCAACGTTGATCGGCACCTTGGGAGCGGTCATTCGGATCAAGGCTCCGATTCGTTCGCGGGCCGCGTTGTTCGATATTGGCATTGCAGGACCAATCGCCGGATTCGTCGTGGCGGTCATAACACTTGCTGTTGCGATGATGCTCTCGAAACCGCTTGCTGCCGGAATGGGTCCGTCGGATCTGCAACTAGGAATTCCGCTGATCTTCCGCGTTGTTCATCACGTTCTGAGCACGATAGCTCCGAATCATCCGATCGCCGCCTTGCCTTTGACTCAGATCTATATGCACCCCACGGCGGTGGCCGCGTGGGTGGGTATGTTTGCGACCGCGCTGAACCTGCTGCCCAGCAGCCAGTTGGATGGGGGGCATATCGTGTATGCTCTAGCCCCGCGGGTGCATCGCGTCGTTTCGTGGATCACTGTCATCGCCCTCCTCTTTCTCGCTCGAGCCTACGTCGGATGGCGCGTGTGGGCGGGGCTGCTCATCGTGATGAACGTGGTCACGTTCCGCCAGCGGCAGGCCCCTGGGTATCCCGATCTACCTGCGAATCGCTGGGTACTGGCGTTGCTTGCACTCATCATGCTGGTCCTGACTTTCACGATCTCGCCCTTCCAGACGAACTGGCAATAGCGATAGAACCCAGAGCGCAGTTTTCGACTGTTTCGGAATTCACAGACTGTTAACAGTCAAGGTAGGCACGGGCTGCTACTAATGAACCACGTCCGAGATCACGGACATTCCCTTCGAGGAGAAGCAGCCATGAAACTATCCCTTTCCGCACGAACCCTCACCTTATGTGCAGTCCTGGTAGCTGCGTTGGCCGCCCACGGACAAGTAACCGCGTTGACTCCATATACGGTTTCTACGTTTGCCACTAGCGTCCCAGGCGTTTACACCCAGCCGGACTCTATAGCCGTACTCGCTGACCACATCTTCGTTGGCTATGGCAATGGAATCGCTCCGGACGGCTCGGATGGCAAAAGCAGCACTATCGTGGAATACGATTTCAACGGCAACGTCATCACGACTTATACCGTGAAAGGCCACAACGACGGGCTGAAAGTGAATCCGCGCACCCGGCTTTTGTGGGCGCTGCAAAATGAAGATGCAAGTCCGAACCTCGTGATCATCAATCCGAAAACGCGAACCCGGCAGCTCTACACGTTCGGTCCAACTGCACACGGAGGTGGATATGACGACATGGCATTCCGCGGAGACGAAATCTTTATCAGCGCCTCCAATCCAGCGAAGAACCCGAACACTGAGCCGGCGATCGTTCGGGCACAACTGAAAGGCCACACCGTGCAAGTTAGCCCTGTTCTCCTTGGGACTGCCACCGCGACGAATATACCAAGCGACTCGCCGATCGCGCTGAATCTGCAGGATCCGGATTCCATGAAGTTTGATCCATTCGGAGACTTGGTTCTCGATAGTCAAGCCGACTCGGAGCTCATTATTCTGCACAATCCGGGGGCTTTTGATCAGGAGGTCTATCATCTGCCGCTGAGACTGAATGGAGCTCCCGTCCAGATCGATGACACAATCTATGCGGAGACCACGCACGGTGTGATACTGGTTTCGGACCGCGACGGAGAAACCGTGTACGCCATCTCGAAGGACATTTTCAAGCCGGGTGCAGCGTATTCGGCCGCTCCGACTTCTGTCGGCGCTCTCAATCTTGACAACGGAGTACTTACCAACGTGGTCACCGGAATGGTCAGCCCCCATGGGATGGCGTTCGTCCGAGACCCAGAGTCGGAGAACGAAAAGAAAGAGAAATAACCAGCCGGAGCGGCCATGCAGGCATGGCTGCTCCGTTTTGCTTTCCCTCAGGTCGGTTCACATCAGCCACAGCGCATCGACGTCCACGATAACCTGGGTGCGCGGAATCTTCTTTTGTGCGGCGTAAGCGAGCAGGGCACGCAGTGCCGTGTTGAGCTTTTCCCGGCTGGGGGACTTGAGCACGAAGTGATAGCGATAGTCTCGCTTCAGCCGCGTAATAGGAGCGGGCGCAGGACCGAGCACGCGCACGCCTTCATGGCGAGTCGCGTCGAACCACTTTCCCAACGTTCCCGACCATTGCAGGGCATCATCGAGCTTGTCGCTTCGCACCAGCACGTTCGCCAGCGCGGAATATGGCGGATAGTGCATCCAGCTGCGGAATTGCAACTCCTTCTCGTAGAAGCCGATGAAGTCGTGGCGTGCGGCATACTGCACGGCGTAGTGATCCTGAAAGTAAGTCTGCAGAACGACCTTGCCGGGAGTTTGGCCGCGGCCAGCGCGTCCCGCAACCTGGGTCAACAATTGAAACGTCCGTTCGGCAGCGCGGAAGTCTGGCAAACCGAGCGCCACGTCGGCCCCAACTACGCCCACGAGCGTTACGCCGTGAATGTCGTGGCCTTTGGCGATCATCTGCGTGCCCACGAGAAGATCGAGTTCCCCTTCGTTCAGAGCGTTCAGGGCTCGCTCGAAGTCTTCGTGACTGCGAACCGTGTCGCGATCGAGACGGGCGATGCGCGCCTGCGGGAACATGCCGTGCAGCAACTCTTCCAGTTTCTCTGATCCGGTCCCGAGAAAATACACATACTCGCTGCCGCAGTGAACACAAGCTGTCGGCACGGGAGCGGTATAGCCGCAATAGTGGCAGACCATTTTGTGCTCGCGCTTGTGATGCGTAACCGCAATGGCACAGTTCTGGCATTCGAGCTTCTTGCCGCAGGTTCGGCAGAGCACGACCGGTGAATATCCGCGGCGGTTGAGCAACACCATGACCTGCTCTTTGCGGTCGAGCCGATCCTTGATCTCGGCGGTGAGTTTGCGCGAAATCACCTGCTCGCTGCCGGTTTCCTGGAACTCCTGGCGCATGTCGATGATTTCGACTTCCGGCAGCGGCCTCTGTTCCACGCGATCGGGCAACTCGACCAGCGCATACTTGTTCTTCTTCGCATTGAAATACGATTCCAGCGAAGGAGTTGCCGAACCGAGTACGACAACCGCATTGGCCATCTTCGCGCGCACTACGGCAATGTCACGAGCGTGGTAACGCGGAGTTTCTTCCTGCTTATAGGAGGAATCGTGCTCCTCATCGACGATGATCAGCGCGAGGTCGGTTACCGGGGCGAAGACCGCCGACCTCGTTCCCACCACCATTCGCGCATCGCCACGTTTGATGCGATGCCACTGCTCGGCGCGTTCGCGATCGGAGAGAGCCGAGTGCAGGATGGCAACTTCATCGCCGAAGATCTGATGCAGGTCGGCCGCGACGGCAGGCGTCAAACCAATTTCCGGGACGAGCAGGATGGCAGAGCGCCCGGCTTCGAGCACTCCGCGCATGGCGGCCAGATACACTGCGGTCTTGCCCGAACCGGTGACACCGTGCAACAACATGCCTGAAAACTTGCACGCTCTAACTCCTTCGCGCACTCGGGCGAGCGCGGACTGCTGCGCGAGGTTCAAATCGAAATCGAAAAGAGATGGCCGAGGTTTGGAGTGCGAGACGGTGAAGTCCGCGGGTTGTTCGAGAATCTCGACCAGTCCGCGTTTGACGAGCGACCCCAGAGTCGTTCGCGGAACCTCGAGCGACTGCAACGCCGCTGTCGGAACTCTGCCGCCGGAAGCAACCAGTGTATCGACAATCTCGCGTTGGTTGTCGTTCAGCTTGCCTTCGGCGGACTTCAACACGGCGATTTTTATCGTGCGCGTAGCATCCTGAGGTGCAGAAACATCCTCGCGCGCCAGCCATTTCTTACGAACCATTCCGGCGAGCACGGCTCTGGACACGCGTGTGGCGGAGAGCAGCGTTTGTTCTCGGACAAGAGTGGAGCCGGACGGCTCTCCCGATTCGCTTCCAGCCAGATAGTCGAGGACGCGGAACTCGGCGGCTTGCTCCTCTGGACTACGTCGCGAACGCGCGGATGATCCTGAAACACCAGCCTGATGCAGAGCCATTTGGCCCGCTGCAATCAGGCGATACCCGATGGAACGCTTGAACTCAGCGTTCAACGGCAGCATGGTCCGAAATACTTCTCCGAGCGGAGCCAGGTAATAGTCGGCAATCCAACGGCCCAGTTGCAGCAACTGCTCGCCGAGGACTGGCGTCATGTCGAGCACGCTCAGAATACTCTTTGTGGTAACGGAAGGTTCTCGGTCGTGCAGTTCGACGACGATGCCTGCCATGCGCTGCTGCCGAAACGGAATCAGCACTCGTCCGCCGACCACGGGAGTGGCATCCGCGGCGACACGGTAGGTGAAGACCATGTCCAGCGGCACGGGCACTGCGACGTCACAGAATTCGGGCATTGATCTCAGAGAATAGCAGCGACAATGATTACTGAGGAATAGGGACCAGCTATTCCGCGGCTTTCTGTGGGGGCTGAAGACCCAGATACTTCATGACCATCTGCAGGTCTTTCCAGGCTTCGCCCTTCTGGCGCGGATCACGGAGAAGGAACGCAGGATGATAGGTCACAGCGAGCTTCGTTCCCTGCCAGGAAGGGTCGCTGCTTTGCGCACCCACGGGCATGAAGTCGTAAAAGCGGCCGCGCAGCTCGGACATGGATGCGTTCATGGCGAGCAGATTTTTCGCGGCGACCGCTCCCAGGGCGACGATGACTTTGGGCTTCACCACGGCGATCTGCCGCATGAGAAACGGCGAGCAGGTTTCGCACTCGTCGCGCTCCGGCGTGCGATTGCCCGGCGGACGGCATTTCACGATGTTCGCAATGTAGACGTCTTCGCGGCGGATGCCCATCGCTTTGATCATGTTGTTCAACAACTGCCCAGCGCGCCCCACAAAGGGCTCGCCCTGCGTGTCTTCGTCGGCGCCAGGGCCTTCGCCCACGAACATCAATTCCGCGTGCGGATTGCCTACACCAAAGACAATTTGCTTCCGGCCCTGCTTGTGCAGTTTGCATCGCGTGCAATCGCCTAAGTCTTCACGAATAAGTTTTAGCGCGGCGACGGGATCGTTAACGGCCTGTTCCGCATGCGGAGCCAGCACCCTGAGAATGCTTCCATCGGCGACCTTTGCCATTACGGCGGACTTTTTTGCCATTTCCTCTCGCAAATCCTGAGATGTGGACGCCTGATCCTCAACTTCAGCAACGAATGAAGGGGGTCCGGAGACGCGCGGTTCGCGCCGATAAAAATCGTAGATGCCCATCTCTTGGCAGTAGCGCACACGCTCGGCTAGGGCTCGGCGCAGGTCAGGATCAAGAGTGTGAGGCATCGGCTTCTAGATTGTAATCGAGGGGCGGAAGGACGTGTTCTCGGGCGGTGGCTCGGAAAGCAGGTTCCTCGAGTTCGCTCGGCATGACAAGGGTTGGGGGACTGGGAATGACCAAGAACGAGACCAATCAGGCTTCGCGACTCAAGCTTTCACGAGTGACTTGCGGTGCTGGCGCAGGCGCACCACTTGGTCGAGGACACGCTGGGCAACCTCCCACTTCGTGGTTTCGGGAACCTCCACGACGTCGTCGCGGGTGAGGATGGTGACAGCGTTTCGGTCCGAATCAAAACCTACACCTTCGCGGGAAACATCGTTGACGACGATGGCGTCAAGATTCTTCGATACCAATTTTTGACGCGCATTCTCGAGAACATTTTCCGTTTCGGCGGCGAAGCCGACAACGATCTGTGCTTCTTTCTTGAGCGAGAGTTCTTTCAGAATATCAGGCGTGGCCTCAAGTTCGAGCGTCATCGCTCCCTTGCGCTTCATCTTCTGGCCCGCCTCTGCCTTCGGCCTATAGTCAGAAACCGCGGCGGTTTTGATCACGACGCTCGCCCGGGGAAGCAGTTTGAGCACGGCGTTCCGCATTTCTTCGGTCGACTCGACTCGAGTCAATTCGGCGGCGCCGGGTGAGGTGAGCGCGGTCGGCCCACTCACCAGAAGAACGCGCCCGCCGCGTCGCAGTGCGGCTTCGGCAAGAGCATAGCCCATGCGCCCACTCGATCGGTTAGTGAGATACCGAACGGGATCGATCTTCTCGCGGGTCGGGCCGGCGGTGATCAGCACGGTCTCACCACTAAAATCCTGAGACGCGCCAAGCGCCTCCATCACCGCCGTAACGATGGCTTCGTTTTCTGCGAGCCGCCCCGGACCGGTCATTCCGCAAGCCAGGTAGCCGGCGCCAGGCTCGACAATTTTCACGCCGCGCTGCCGCAGCACCTGCAGGTTCGCCTGCGTGGCCGGATGATTCCACATGTTCACGTTCATCGCAGGCGCCACGACTACCGGCGCTGTGGTGGCGAGGTAAAGAGTTGTCAGAAAGTCGCTGGCGATTCCCTGAGCGAAGTGGGCCAGAACGTCAGCCGTCGCAGGCGCGACCACGAGCCCATCGATGGACTGAGCGACCGCAATGTGCTCGATCGCGGAGTCGATGTTGGGCTCATGTCCATCGCCCGGCGCGAACATACCGGTAATGACTTTTTCTCCAGAGAGCGCGGCGAAGGTGAGGGGACGTAGGAACTCCTGGGCGGCGCGCGTCATCACGACTTGCACGCGAATACCGCGATCCTGCAGCAGGCGGACAATTTCCGCCGCCTTGTACGCCGCGATTCCTCCGGTGACGCCAAGAGCGATTTTCATGGATTCTGGATTGTTGATTCACGGCGTTGAACCGCGGCTGCCGCAATCAACAATCAGCGATCACGAAATCAAAAATTCCGTTAGTCCTGGCCAAGCGCCTTATCCAGCGCCTCTCCCGCTTGCTCGGCGGCGGAGCGGGTTTCCGGAATCTCCCACTTCACCTTGCCCGCACGGATTTCATCCTGCGCAATGCGGCACGGCTTGCGAGAGTTTGTGTCGACCACTGGCGGTGCCCCCGACTGCAGTTGCCGCGCCCGTCGTGCTGCCACCAGGATGTATCGGTAGTTGCTGTCAAAGCCTTCGATCAACTTCATTGGGACTCTCCCTTACATCAAGTTCGATTGAATGTATGCCGAACGTCGAACAATGCGTTCCACAGAACACGACCAACTTTCAGGCTTGTCCCGCCTTATCTACTCACGGCTTGCGACGCCCCGTTTCCGGCGTCCTTAAAATAATACCGCGAAATCTAAAGCCGTGCCGGAGGCACGGTATCGCCGAAGGAAGCAAGGATCGGCCCCACCCGGTCTCGGACATTCGCCAAACGGTGACGGTCCCCCTGTTCTACAATTTTTTTCTCTTCTGCGGAAAGAGGTCGCCCAGACCGCCGCAAGCGTTCCGACAGCACAATCGCCCGCAGCCTGTCGATCGATTCTTCAAGATCGTCATTGATCAAAATGTAATCGTACTTGTTGTAGTTCTCAATTTCTCGGCTGGCCGCCAGCAATCGACGCGCAATCACCTCTTCCGCGTCCTCGCTGCGTTTGCGCAGGCGCAATTCCAGGGTCTTGCGGTCCGGGGGCAACACGAAGATGCTGACCGCATCCGTCAACTTTTGCTTGATTTGCTCGGCGCCCTGCACATCAATATCGAGAAGAAGGTCGTGTCCTTTCTTCCCGGCGTCCTTCAGAAACTGCCGAGAGGTGCCGTAGTAATTCCCGTCAAAGTTGGCGTACTCCAGGAATTCGTCGGCATCAATCATTCGCTCAAATTCGTCGCTTGAAACGAAATGGTATTGCTTGCCGTTTTGCTCGCTGCCCCGCAAAGCGCGCGTGGTGTAAGAAATCGAGAAATTGAGATTCGGAACCAGCTTCAGCAACTCGTTGACCAAGGTCGACTTCCCCGAGCCGGACGGCGCCGAGATGATGTAGATGAGGGGCCTGTTGGTTGCGTTCATTCCAGGTTTTGCACCTGCTCGCGCGACTTTTCGATTTCTGCCTTCATGGCCAAGCCTGCCTCCGTAATCTTCAGCGCTTCGCCCGCGAGCCCCGATGTCTTCGAAAGTAAAGTGTTGGCTTCGCGATTCATCTCCTGCAGCAGGAAGTCGAGCTTCTTCCCGATCTCGCCGCCCGCTTCGAGCAGTCCCAGGAAATGTTGCACATGCGTCTCGAGGCGTACGATTTCTTCCTGAATGTCGCTGCGGTCGACCAGCAGCGCGGCCTCCTGCAGGACCCGTTCCTTATCGACGGTCGCGCCCAGCAGTTCCTGAAGCCGGGATTGTAATCTCTCGCCATAGTTCTGCAGCACGGCACGGCGGTGTTGCTGCACACTCTTGCTCGCCTCCGCAAGGTGGACCATTCGTTCGCGCAGTTCACGAGCAATGCCGCGGCCTTCTTCCTCGCGCATCTGATTGAGGCGATCCAGAGCCTCGCCCACCTTCGCCATGACGGCCGACTCAATCTCACCCTCCGCACTGTCATTGGCCGAGTCGAGCGCCCCCGGAATGCGCAGAACGGCGTTGAGGTCGGGCACGGCTGCGAGGGAAAATTCGGCGGCTGCGGCGCGGAACGCCGCAATATATCCGCCCACAATCTCGCGGTTGACCGAGAACGCCTCACTGCTTGTGCGCTCCAGGCTGAGTGAGACTTCGACGTGGCCTCGGCACATCTTTTCCTTCAGGAGGCGGCGAAGTTGCATTTCCAGCGAATCGGTGCCCGAAGGCAGCCGGAAATGTAAATCCAGGAAACGGTGGTTGACCGACTTCAACGAAAGTGCGAAAGCCAGCCGCCCATTGGACTGCCCTGTACCGGGGGCGGATGCGCTGGCGCCGTTCTGGGGCTCGATTTCGCCTCTGACCTGCGCAAACCCTGTCATCGAGCGTATGGGCATAGGGGCCGTCTCAAGTTTCCGCGACTACTCTCGGCGAATCTGCGTTGGCAAATTGCAACTCATAAAGACGCCGGTACGTGCCTAGCTTCTTCATCAACTCTTCATGACGGCCGACGTCGGCGATCGTGCCATTCTCAATCACCACGATACGATCCGCACGGCGCACCGTCGACAGACGGTGCGCGATCACAAACACGGTGCGGCCGCTCATCAAGTTGTGCAGGGCGGACTGCACCAGAGCTTCGGATTCACTGTCGAGGGCTGACGTCGCCTCATCCAGAATAAGAACAGGTGCATTCTTGAGCAGCGCCCGCGCGATCGCCAGTCGCTGGCGCTCTCCTCCAGAAAGGCGCACACCCCGCTCTCCGATCACAGTATCGTAACCCGCCGAAAGGGCCACAATAAAATCGTGCGCCAGCGCGGCGCGGGCCGCCGCCTCGACCTCCTTCTGCGCGACATTCGGCTGGCCATACGCAATGTTGTTGCGCACGGTATCGTTAAACAGCACGGTTTCCTGTGTAACGATGCCGACCTGAGCCCGCAGCGAAGCCAGAGTGACATCGCGCACGTCGAGATTATCGATCAACAGGCGTCCATCAGTAACATCAAAGAAGCGCGGAATCAGGTGCACCAGCGTGCTTTTTCCGGCACCGCTGGAGCCGACAACCGCCAGGATCTCGCCGCGCCGGACTTCCAGATTGATATCGTGCAGAACGTCATGTCGCTGTTCTCCGTCGTGCGCGTAAGCGAAGCTGACGTGCTCGAAGCGAACACTCCCGGAGAATTTGGGCAAACTCTTGGCGCGCGGCTTTTCGCGCACATCATCTTCAAGATCCATGAACTTGAAGATCTCCGACGACGCTCCCAGTGCCTGCTGAAAGTTGTTGTAAAAAAGAGCGAACTTGCGGACCGGATTGTAGAGACTGAAGACGGCGGTGATGAATGCGACAAACACGCCGGGGGTCATTTGATTGCGCACGATCCGGCCGCGGCCGATCAGGATCAGTAGAGCAATCCCGACGACTCCAAGCACGTCCATCAACGGAGAACTGATCGCCGTGGCTGCCACCGAACGGAGATTCGCGCGGAAAAGGCGACGCGCTGCCTTGCGGAATCTGGACGTCTCCCAATCTTCCGTGTTAAACGCCTTCACGATGCGGTTGCCGGTAATGGTTTCGTGCAGAATATTCTGAATCTCGGCCAGCTTGTCCTGGCCGTGCCGCGTGGTGTGCCGTACGCGCGAACCGATCTTGCGCGACGAGAAAACAATCACCGGGACGAACAACAGCAAAACCCAGGAAAGACTTCCGCCCAGGATCACCACCACGATTGCCACCGAAACAAAAGTGAAAAACTGCTGCAGGAGTTCCGATAACACGGTCGACATGGCGTATTGAACCCGCTCGATGTCGTTGATGATGGTGGAGAGCAACGTTCCCGTAGTGTGTTTCGAAAAAAACGCTGCCGAGCGGCGCAGCAACGCAGTGTAGAGATCGTCGCGCAGGTCGGTGATCATGCCAAAACCTGCGTGATTCACCAAATACGTGCCCGAGTAGTCGCAAATTCCCTTGAGAATCGTGGACGCAACCAGGGCAAAGGCGACGATGTTCCAGGCATTGGTGAAATGCGCGGGCACGAATTGCTGGAGGTAAACGGGGTGCCGGGTGCCGGGAATTACAAAAAGCTGAATATTCTGCGATCCGGTCGCAGGATTGAGCACGCGATCAAACACGGGTCGGACGAGCAGATACTTGAAAGCGTCGAGCCCGCCGACTGCGGCCATGAGCACAACGGACGACAGAATCTGCCACCAGTACGGAAGCGCATACCGGATCAGCCGCGTCAGTTGCCCCATAGAACTCCAGCGGGGTGGCCGCAAGCGCGTGCTGCCCGTCGAATGGACATGGAGTGCAAGACCATATTCTACTTGAGTCGTGCGCTCGAGGAATGACGCTTTCGGTTACCGGGCGCTCAAAAACAGCCTTTCCTTGCGGCTCAAAAGTCCCGTTCCGAGGAAGCCACGACCGACAGCAGATCGATGGTTGCGGACTGGCCATCTACACTCACCTCGAGCGACTTGAACCGCCAAACGCCACCGGTCTTATAGGCCACGGCGCGAATCACGCCCTTGCCATGCGGGCCGGAGATGGGAATCGAGAGATTTGCGCTGCCGCTACTGCCGGCCGAATTCAGCTGACCGGAAATAAGCCACGCCGGCTTTATCGGCTCTCCAATTTGCTCGCGCACCTGCGGGCTATCCGCGGCTTTGGCCAGTGCCTGTTTGTAGACGTCGCTCCCGTGGAATGACATCGTGATGATCGTGATCAGAGTGCCAGCAAATATCCCCATCAGGAAAAACAGAGTCAGGCCGCCAAGCGGAATCTTCCAGCGCGGATGCCGTTCGAGCCAACTCCGCTGCAGGGGCGCGGGGTGAAGTGGATAGGGAGGCGTGAGCATGAGGCGCTGCCTGCTACTTGGGGATGTCGCGGTGCGCGAATTTTACGTGATATCCAGCGCGCCGAAGGTGTTTGCCGACTTCTTCGGCGATCATGACCGAGCGATGCTGTCCCCCAGTGCAACCGAAAGCGATCGTTAAGTAGCTCTTGCCCTCATGGATGTAGTGTGGCAGCAAGTACACGAGCAGGTCGGAGATACGCGAGATGAACTCCCGGCTTTGCGGGAACGAACGAATGTACTTGGCGACGCGCGGATCAAGACCTGTCAGCGGCCGAAACTCGGGGACGAAATGCGGGTTGGGGAGGAAGCGTACATCGAAGACCAGATCGGCGTCCTCAGGAACTCCCTGACGGAATCCGAAACTCACACAGGAAACCAGAATGGATTTTTCCGAGGCCTGTTCCTTAAAACGCTCGGTGATGTGAGCGCGGAGTTCGTGCACGTTGAACTTCGAAGTGTCGATGACGAAATCGGCTACCGCTCGAATGGCGCTCAAGTGACGGCGTTCGGTTTTGAGGGCTGATTTAACCGGAGAATCTGTGCCCAGCGGATGCGGGCGGCGGGTCTCACTAAACCGGCGCATCAGGACCGAGTCGGAGGCTTCCAGAAACACGACCTTGGTCGGAATCAAGCGCCCAACTGATTTCAAGATTTTTGGAAGTTGCTCGAGTTTGGAACCCTCGCGGACGTCGACGACAAGAGCGGTGCGGCGAATCTCGCTCGACTGCACGGCCAGGTCTGCAAACTGCGGAATAAGCTGGACCGGCAGGTTATCGACGCAGTAGTATCCCAAATCTTCAAAAGCCTTCAACACCGAAGCCTTGCCCGAACCGCTCATGCCGGTGATGATGACCAGTTCCGCAGAGTGCTGCCTGGCAGCGCGGGAGGATTTCGTGGTTCCGCTCTTCGACTTTTTTCGTGCCTGGCCAGACGACCTGCGGGGCTTCATGAACTGGATAGTAGCATCCAACGCCGATCCTCGCTTTGGGTTGCGGATTGCCAAGCGAGATTCCGGGTTTCTCGCTTCCCTCTCGCGGAAATGCCGACGAGAAATCGGGAAATCCAGATTGTCTCCGCACTAGACGGACAGGTAAGCTATGGCGAGATGAAAAAGTTCGAAGAGCTTACGGAACGCGAAGTACTTGCCCTTGCCATTGGTCTGGAAGAAGAAGACGAACGCGTCTATGCCGATTTTGCCGAAGGCTTGCGCCAGGACTATCCCGCCACAGCGTCAATGTTTGACGGCATGCGCGAAGAGGAGTCGGGACACCGGCGTCGCCTGCTCGAACTCTTCCAGAAAAAATTCGGCGAGCACATACCGCTCATCCGGCGGCAGGATGTGCGCGGCTTTGTCAATCGTCCTGCACTGTGGCTGGTGCGCCCTCTGCGCATTGAAGCTGTGCGCAAGGAAGCCAGCACCATGGAAGTCGAGACACGCCGCTTCTACGAAAAGGCGGCGGTGCGCACTCAGGACGCAAGCATCCGGCAACTGCTCGACGATCTGGCCAACGAAGAACGCGAACATGAAAATCGCGCCCAGGAACTTGACAAGCAAAAACTGCCCGCGAACGTGAAGGCCGACGAAGAGGTCGCCCAGCGCCGGCTATTCGTTTTGCAGATCGTGCAGCCTGGCTTGGCTGGATTGATGGATGGGTCCGTCTCGACGCTGGCTCCCGTTTTTGCGGCTGCCTTCGCTACCCATAAAAGCTGGGACGCATTTCTGGTGGGGTTGGCGGCGTCGGCAGGCGCGGGCATCAGCATGGGATTTGCGGAAGCGCTGTCGGATGACGGCAGCCTTACGGGCCGAGGACATCCGTGGGTTCGCGGCGTAATTTGCGGGGCGATGACCGCGCTTGGCGGCATCGGCCACACGCTGCCGTTTCTGATTAAGGATTTCCGCGCGGCGCTGTGGGCCGCGGGTGCGGTGGTAGTGGCGGAGCTCGGCGTCATCACCTGGATTCGCCGGCGTTACATGGACACGCCTTGGGTGACAGCGGCGCTGCAGGTTGGTCTGGGCGGTGTGCTGGTCTTCATCACGGGCGTGCTGATCGGGAGTTCATAGGCCCAACCTCTTTGTGGCGGAGTTATCGTGCCAATAAGCCAGTTGACGTCTTGGCTGCCGGAGCGGCGGGCGAGACGGCGGCGTTACTCAAGGCTGCGTGTCTAGCGGGTGGGTGCTCTTTTCGTAGAACTCTTTTTGCAATTTGAGGCTTACGTCGTCGCCTTTCACGGCTTGGATCGCCTTCACCACCGAATCAATCCACCACTTCATCTGGAATTCCCCGAGTTCTTTGGTCGCGACGGATCCATCTCCTGAATAGTGGTTGGGGAAACGGGTGTACCACCAGATTCCGGTGTACACGCCCTGAGGAACTTTCTGGCGGGCTTGGTCTGCGCCAGACTCGTTTGCAGCGCGATCCTGATGCACGAGCTCGGGGTGCGAGATCATCATCTTGGAAGTTTCGCTTTCGCCGGCGTGCATATCAATCTTGGTCTTCCTTGCTGGACCACCTTGCTGGGGCGTGCGCTCGTCGAAGACATAGACCACGTAATCGTGGGGCTTATCGAGTTGCGTCTGTGCGAAATACGGGAGCAAGCTGTCGTTGCCGCCGTGACCATTGACGATCAGGACTTTCTTGCAGCCGTTGCGTGCCATCTCGTCGGTGGTTTCTTGCAGCAGAGACAGTTGCAGGGTGCGGCTGTAGGCCATGGTTCCAGGCTCGTGGCGTGCCTCGGCGATTTGGCCGAAATAATATTCGGGGAAAACCACCGCGTACTCTTGTTCGGCGGCGTGGAGCGCGGCATAACGGACGTCGAGCAGATCGGTGCCCAGGGGCAAATGCGGTCCGTGCTTTTCCAGAATTCCGAATGGAAGCAGGCAGGTTCCGAGCGAGCGATGGATGCCTTCGCGGAAGTCGGAGGCGGTGAGTTCTTCCCAGTGCACGGAGAGCTTGGACGGAGATTGCGCGTGGATGAAACCGGGAAGGCTGACAACGATGGAGAGAATCAAGAATGCGGTGGTTTGGAAGCGAGCAGTCATGGGGAACATTGTGCCTCGGCGGGCGAATTCTAGCATGCTATTCGGCGCGGTTGAAACGTATCAGCAGTGAGATTTTTGAGGAGCTAGGCTGGGGATTTTCGCGCAAAAAAATCTCTCGAGGGTGTTTGTAGTTGAAAGGCAATTGCTTGAGATGAGCCCGGTTTTCGAAAGCGCGAAAACTGCACCCTCGGCAAAGGCGGGCGAGGACGCCCGCCCCACAGACGCACTCACTTCAAGAAAATTTCCTGGAGGAGTTCTGAGCTGATGATTTCGCGGATCTCGGCGCGTTTTTCGCCAAGTTGCTGCGCGGCCTGTTTTCCCATGATTTTGTCTCGGGCGGCTTCGGCTTTTGCGGCAAGGCCATCCATCGCTGCGTGATTCTTGTACTGAACGGCGACGCAAATGTCCCAATCTTCCGGACTGTTCTTGGTTTCTTTCAGGAACACTTTGTAGTCCATGATCACGCCCTGACGCTTTTCTTCTTCGATCAGAGGTTTGGTGGACTGGCGGAGGCTGGTGAGGTAGGCGTCCATTTGCGTGGGCTTGACGCGAATCAACTGAATGCGCCAGATGGGCCCTTCGGTGTAGTGTTCCTGCGCGAATCCGGCGGGCGCAAGTAACAACAGGAATGCAGCGAGGCGAACGAACTGCTTCATGGTGATCTCCTGAGTTCTGTTTGGAAAGAAACGGCGGGAGGATCATACGCTGCGCGGGCGGCTTTGTCGAAAGAAGCGGAAGTTCGGAATGGATTCGGATCGGATTGTCGTGGTCGAGATCCTTCGCGAAACAGGCACGTTAGCTATGCGTGCCTCCGTAGCGCGGCAAGATCAAAATCCCCGCCCTGTCTCTCCAAGAAAAACCGGAGAGACACGGCCGGGGCAACCGAAAGTCTGAAATTTCGGCCCGATATACCTAGGCCGCCGGACAACCGAGCGCGGCTGTCCCCACATGTATCAAAGTTGCTTCTATGGGGCTTCGATCAGCTCCATTTTGCCGTCGCGGGTGCGGTGGAGGATCATGACTTTGCCTTTCTTGTCGCGGAAGACGAAGACGTCGCGGTCTTTGAAGTGGGCTTCTTTGATGGCCTCTTCGAGGGTCATGGGGCGCATGGCTACCGCGTCTTCCGAGCGGACCAGGTGGACCTCGGTGGTCTTGGCCACGGCAGGATACCTGTGGACCATGACGGGGACGGCTGTCTTTTCCGAGAGGCCGATTACGGTCTGCAAATCATTCTGATCGGGGGCCGTCGAGTGGCCATTCCACTTCTTGGTTTCTTCGTTCTTACGGGCCGAACGTTTCTTCGACTGCCAACGCGTTTTATATTTCACCGCCTGCTTCTCGAGGTGATCGAGAGCCTCGTTCACGGCAATGGACATGTCCTTGGCTTGAGCTAGGCCGACGAGCAGGCCGTTGCGGGGGCTGATCGTAATTTCGGCTGTGTTACGGTGCTTTTCTACGGAGAGGATGACCTTGGTTTCAAAACGGTCACCCAGAATTTTGCGGATTTTGGTGAGACCGGTTTCTACCTCTTTGCGGATGATGGAAGTAACTACGTAATGCCTGCCAGTGTATTCCACGTTCATGAGCGCCCCTCCTAAGAATACGTGCTACGAGTCAAATCGGGCACCGCATTTACCAGAAAAACGGTTCTTCTGCAAAAAGCCAAAAACAATTTAATCCTTCGTTACGGCGTACTGGTGGCCTGCACAGCGTAACCTAGCGAATTCGCACTGACTGAACCTCCTTCAGGAAATCAGGAACCGGCATCCCTTCGTACTTCGTTTTGAGCGGATCGAGGCGGTATCGGACCTTCACCGTTTCCTGGCTTTGGTCCAAAGCGGCAATACAGTTCCCCGCCGCCAGAAAACACGGCTGAGCAGTCTGTAGGGCGCTCTCTGTCGTATTTATCGCGATAGTCGTACGTAGCGGGAAGTGCAAACAGCCCCGGCGTACCGTCGTCTCCCGCGCGTCTGAGCCCCGGCGTGACCTGGGTCTCATCGCCCCGCGACTCATGCAGGAGCAGCACGTACGGCTCTCCAGCGGCGTCTCCCCGGTCGAAGTTCGGCGGAACCGCTGCAGAATCATCCGGGCCGTACTCCGGGGGAACCATGCCGCAGCGGACAGGTCCCCCGGGCAGGGCAAAGGTGAGAAGGTCACCGACCTTATGCGAGCCTTTCCAGGTGGGCAATACGGTCACGTCGTAATAGCTCATGGCCTGTTTACCGGAAGGAGAGGCTGCCGGGACGTTATTCCTGAAAACACTAGCCAGAATCACCTCGTCACTGTTCCCGATAAGCGCGGATAGATCCGCTTCCAGCGGTTGCAGGATTCACGCGTCGATCGATGGTATGGTAGCGGGCCGCATTCGCTTGCCGGCACCGGGGGCTCGCGAATATCACATCCTCGGTTGGTTCGGCCCTGATGTCTTTTACATGTGTGTCTAGGAACGGTTCCTGAGCCAGTCGATATCCGGCGGCGATGGCAGCAACCTCAATCAAGAGCGCAGAGTCACGCACAATGGTTTTCATGCAACCTCCGGTTCCGCAGATCGCACAAGCTCGGCACGTCTTGGGGCGCGCCCTTCCCGTTATTTTTTTACCCGGCGTTGGTGCGTGCTGGGGATGCGCATGTCTTCGCGGTATTTGGCTACCGTGCGGCGGGTAACCTGGATGCCTTGCGATTGCAGGATTCTGGTGATCTGTTCGTCGGTCAACGGGCGGCTGGGGTCTTCTTCCTCGATGAGCTTCTTGACCCGACGCTTGAGGATCAGCAACGATGTGCCGCCGCCCTCGGGACCCTGGACGCTCTCGCTGAAGAAGTATCGCAGCTCGAATACGCCTTGCGGTGTGTGGGCATATTTGTTGGCCACGGCACGGCTAACGGTGGAAGGATGCACGCCGATTTCTTCGGCTACCTCCTTGATCATCATGGGTTTGAGTTGATCGATGCCTCGTTCGAGAAAGTCCTGCTGACGAGCAACGATGCAGTAGCAGACCTTGGTGATGGTCTGCTTGCGCTGCTCGATGTTCTTAATGAGCTGGATGGCGCTCTTGTAGCGCTCTTTGACGTAGTCGCGGGTGCTTTTTTCGTTGGTGCCGTCGCGGGTGACCAGTTTCTTGTAGGCGGGATTCAGGCGAAGCTGCGGCAGGTCTTCGTCGTTCATGATGACCAGCCACTCGTCGCCATGCTTGACGAAAGCAACGTCGGGCTCGATGAGGCGGGCCTGGACTTTGTTATAACGCAGACCGGGTCGCGGATCGAGTGTGCGGATATAGTCGAGCGCCGCCTGCACGGCCTCGATAGGACGGCCGATGGCTTTGGCAATCTCTTTGTGTTGCTTGTTCTGAAGTCCGCGGAGATGCTGATCGACGACGGCCGTGGCGTCTTTCAGAACTTGCTCGGTGCCGTTGCCGTTCTTGTGCAAAGCCAGTTGTGCCTGGTGATGACGAAGCTGGCAAAGCAGGCATCCGCGGAGGTCGCGGCAGGCGACGCCCGGGGGATCGAGTTGACGCACGATCTCCAAAGCTTCCTGCAGATCAGCGGCAGAGAATCCTGGCTTGTAGGCCGGGGCGGGAGTCGTTGCGGGCTCGGGCGCGCGGGCGACTGCGGCGGCGGAATCGGCTGAGCGCGAAGAGAAAGAAGCCTGGGTGCGCGGCTCAGGAGCGGGCGCGGACCCTTCGCGATCACTATAGGCAACATCGGGGATTTCCGCGGCGCCGGCGTCGATTTCGTTATCGGTGTCTACGGAGTCAGATTCAATCGGTTCTGCGTTAGAGATTCCTCCGACGGCGGACAATTCTGTCGCATCCGGAGCTAGCTCTCGGTCGGTGTCGGCCGCGGCGGGAACTTCGACATCGGCTAAACCCAGGGCTTGCGCCTCATTGACGATGTTCTTTGCGGTGGCCGCGTCGGTTTCCGGAGAAGCGGCGGGCGCGACGCCAAGCAGCTCGTCGTCGCTGGCGATCAGATATCCGTCTTCGTTCAAATTGCCGATGATCAAGTCAGCAGCTTCGCGGACTTCGCGGCGAAGGCTAAGCGCGCCCAACTGCCAGGCCAAGTGGTCCGTGAGATTGGTCGGCTTGGAGAGAAAATTCTCGAACGACGGACGCTCGATGTCCTCCATCTCGCTGTGAGTACGGTAGCCGGGGTCGAGATAATCCTGAAAAAACGAACCGAAATCGATCTCTTCGAACGGATCTTTCTTTTCGACGGCGGAGAGGGGATTCTCTTCGTTACTGGCGGCGGCGGCCCGCTCGCGGTCTTCTTCCTTTTTGCCAACTTCGTCGAGCAACGGAACGGAATCTTCCAGTTCCTCGAGAACCGGGTTCTCGACCATCTCAGCGTTGATCATGTCCTTGAGCTCAAGCTTGTTGAGCGCGAGGACGGAAACCATTTGCACCAGGCCCGGGGTAAGGATCTGGCGCTGCGAGAGCTTTACGCTGAGTTTGTGCTGTAGCAACACCATAGTTTCAAGTTTCGCGTTTCAAGTTTCGAGTCTCGCGAGTTTGCGTGAAACTCTGAAACCTGAAACTTTGAAACCCTCTTTGCTCACACTAGCGAGAAGGTCTCGCCCAAGTACACGCGGCGCACTTCCGGATCGCCTGCTAACTGTCCCGGCTGGCCATGACGGAAGATTCTGCCGTCGTCGATGATATAGGCCCGGTCGGTCACCGAAAGCGTTTCGCGCACGTTGTGATCCGTGATCAGGACTCCTATGCCGCTCGCGCGCAAGCTGCTGATGATCTTCTGCAAGTCGAGTACGGCAATGGGATCAATTCCTGAAAACGGTTCGTCCAGCAAAATGAAAGTGGGATTGATGCACAGGCAACGGGCAATTTCCACGCGCCGGCGCTCTCCTCCAGACAGGGCATATCCGCGGTTCTGGCGGATGTGCTCAAGTCCCAACTCGTCAATAAACTTTTCCATCTTCTCCCGGCGCTCGTGCCAGGACATCGGCTGAGCCTCCAAGACCGCGAGGATGTTCTCTTCTACCGTCAGTTTGCGAAAGACCGAAGCTTCTTGCGGGAGATAACTAATGCCATACTGACGAGCCCTTAAATACATCGGAACGTCGGTGATGTCCTGACCGTCGTACAACACTCGGCCAGTATCGGGAGGGATCAGGCCAACAATTGCGTAAAATGTGGTGGTCTTGCCTGCGCCGTTAGGGCCAAGAAGTCCAACGACTTCGCCCTGCTCGACCGTCAGGCTGACACCATTTACAACGCGGCGGCCACGATACGATTTGCCAATTTCTTCGGTGGCCAGAGTACGCATTTATCGTGCCACTCGCGTCTGAGTTACCACAGGAGCGCTTGCCCCGCCTTCTACGAGCACCCTATCATCGCGTCTAAAGAAAGTCAACGAAACCCCGGTAATCCTGCCTTGTTCGGCATCAAAAATGCTGGGCGGTCCGCCGGTGAGGACGAACTTGTCGTCGGAAGCAGTGTAAACCAGCTTCTGTCCTTCCGCCCGGCGCTTTGGTTGTTGGATCACAACGTCGTCTTGGGCGACCATGCGATCAAGTTGTCCGGGACCCGCAAACCCCTGATTGTTTGAGGTTTGACTGCGGGGCAACAGATACGCATCGACGGTCTTGGCGGAGGCGGTAAACTCGGAACCCTTAACGTCGACGCTGCCTTCATAGTGGATTCGGCGCTCGGAATCGGCGTATGTGAGCTTTGGTGCTGTAATTGAAATTGGAGTCAATCGGGACGGCGAAGCACCATTGCTCACTCCTTTTCGGATTGTATTTGCAGGTTTTGCAGTTTTTTCGAGGCTAGCGTCGTGCGAGGTCTTTTCGGCCTGAACTTTCTCACCCTGAACCAGAATCGTTTTTACGGGCTGGCTTGGCGTGCCCTGGGCGGTGACGGATCGGCGTTCTCGGTCGAACTGGATCGTGGGGGCCTCGATGATGTTGGCGTCCTGCCAGAGACGGGCATTCCCGGTGTAAAGGGCTGTGCCGGGATTGTTGTGGGCAGTCATGCTGCGAGCGGTGACATGAATCGGCGAGGAAGAAGCCAGAAGAGCGCCATCCGGTTGCTCCTTCAGTTCGCTGTAAGTGCTCTTGACGTCGTCTTGGGCCAGAGCATCGCCGGTCGCGCGGTTGATACGCATCGTATTGGCCGTCGTGGCCATGCCGCCGTTGACTACGCGAGGATTTCCAGTGAGAACGAGCATCTGGTCCGCAGGGGTATAGCGAGCGGAGTCTGCCCAGGCTTGCATGCGCTTTTCGGGCTCGAGGCCGTCGGTATAGGTGAGGTTGCCTTGCTGAGTGATTGAGTCGATGCCGCCCTGCGGCAGGAATGCGGCGTCGACGGCGTCGCTGGTGCTGACGCGGTCGGGCTGGCCCGGAGTGGCGCTGACGATGCGAGCGTCCGGTGCGCCGTGAACGCTTGCCAGACGGTTTTGCCCGTCGGAGGACGCGAACTGAGCTTCGAACTTGCCTGCAGTCACAATGGTGCGCTGTGGCGTCGTAGATTGCGATGAGCGTTGGCTGGTTGGTTGCGCTTGCGCAATCGTAATCTGGGCCGCGCCGGAGGTGACGGCGTACTTCAAAATGTGTCCCTGCGCAACTGTGAAGTCGACGATCGGGGCGGTGAGTTCGAAATCCTGCGGGCCGGATGCCGGACCTTTTGCCGGTGGCTTGTTCTCGGCGGCCGCATTCTGGGTCAGCCGCACTCCATCGAGGGCGTGAACTTTCTGAAGCTTGTTCTGGTTGGCGAAGTCGAGAATGACGCGGCCAGCTTGGCCTTGCATGGGTTGCAGTCCAGTTTGGTCGAGGTGAACGTTGCCGATCATGGTTGCGGAGCGCAGCAAGTTTTTCTTTCCTTCGAGCAGGAACTCCGCCTGGTCCGCGCGAGTGCGCATTTCTGACGCTTGTCTTGGTTCGGACGGGGCCGCTGCATGCCGGTTCAGGGCTACACTTTGAGGCTTCGCGCTCTGCGTTCGCGTTTCTGTAGTGACGTTTCCGGTGGCCAAAACTCTCTCCACCTGATTCTCGGAACCCAGGTAAAACACCGCCTGATCCGACTGCACGGTTCCGTCCGCGCGGCTGAGATGAGGATGGTCGAGCACAATCTCACGGGGGTCGTTGGTGATGACGCCATGGTTCGCCTCGATGACCGCGGCATTCGCAACAGTCGTTCCATTCAATACCACATGAATTTGCGACGATAGGGTCAGCGTGTTGCCCTTGCCCGTGTATTTCACGCCTACGGCCCAGCCCTCGGCTTGGGGCGTCCGAAATTCGACTCGAGCATCGGTCCAGGCGTTCCCGGTCTCCTTGTTAAAAACCAAGTCGCGCGTCTTCAGGTGGATTGGGTTCTTGAGTTCTTTCGGCGTGGTTTGGTCGGGGGTTGCGAGGCCTGCCGGGTTCGCAACAAGGTCGATTTGCACGTCGCCTTTGGCGATAACATCGCCGGTCTTCTGGTTGTAGGCAAATTCGTCACCCGAGATCTGATCGAAACGGGAGGAATCGCGTCCATAAAGTACGATGCTGACGTTGCGCAGTTCAGCGTCGCCGTTGAGTTTGAATTGTTTGACGTCGCTGGCCTGGACGGTGAAAAGTGTGCGCTTTCCGTCGGATTTGGAAAACTGGAAGCCGGTGGCTGTCTGTTTGATGTCGAGGCCGATTTTGCCCGGGAATTGCTTTAATACATCAATCGCCCGCATGCGGGCGAAGAAATACATCCCGCCCACGATCAGCACGAGCAGCCCGGCAGTTGCCGCCAACAGGCGGCGCAGGCGATAGACTTGGAGCGCCATCTGGGTTCAGTGTACTGCTAAAACGGTTCTCCGTTCTCAGTTCGTCCTGGCCTGAGACTCGTCTACACTTTGGATGCGATGAACTCCGAATTTAGACCGCCCCTTCTTGATTTTCGCGGCCTCCGGGTCATGCGGGGGCAGAAGATCGCCCTCGACGACTTCAACCTTCGCATTGAAGCCAACGAGCACATCGCCATTCTTGGCCCCAACGGCTGCGGGAAGTCGACGCTGATCAAGACCATTACCCGCGAGTGTTATCCAGTGGCGCGGCCGGAGTCCTCGATGTCGATTCTTGGAGAGGAAAGTTGGGATGTGTTTGCGCTGCGCGCCCGGCTGGGCATCGTTTCGAACGACCTGATGCTCTCGTGCACGGGTAAGGCCTCGGGGCGCGACGTGGTGCTGTCGGGCTTCTTCAGCAGCATCAGCATCTTTTCGAATCATACGGTAGAAGCAACCCAGTTCGAACTGGCGGATGCCGCGCTTGCCCAATTGAAGATTTCGCACTTGGCGGAACGTCCGGTGAGTGAGATGTCGTCGGGAGAGGCTCGACGGGTGTTGATCGCCCGCGCCCTGGTGCATAATCCAGGCGCACTGCTGTTCGATGAACCGTGCAACTCGCTCGACCTCTCAGCCCAGCAAAGCTTGCGACACACGATGCGCGCGCTGGCCAACTCGGGAACGGCAATTATTCTGGTAACCCATGAATTGGCAGACATCGTCCCCGAAATTCAAAGGGTAGTTCTGATGAGCGGCGGACGGGTGGTCGCCGACGGGCCGAAAGAAGAGATTCTTAAAGTCGAGCGGCTGGCAGCATTATTCGGTGTCGAGGTGGAGATGTCGCGCAGGGACGGACACTATCATCTGTGGTGAGCATTCACTCTTTTGAGCCGACTTCCATCAAACGTTTGGTCATAAGCACGAGTCCGAGAATCTGAGTCCACTCAGAAACGATGTTGCCGACGACTTGTCCCCATTTACTCTCTGGGTCCATGGCTCTGAATGCGAACTACCCAGCCAATTCCAGTAACCAGAAGAACGAGCGTGAGCGAGTGCTCGCGCAAGAACTCCAGAGTCGCCAATAGCGCTTTGCCCTTCAGTTTCCTGCTTTCGGCCGAGCCCCTTTCGTAGAGAAATTTGGTCATCACCACAGTCACGAAAACGCCTGTCCAATCGGCAATGGCATTTCCGAAAAATGAGCCGAGATGGGTCGAAGGATTGGACCAGTGGTAGAGAACGATCAGCAGGATCACGACCCCGAAAGCCGCGAGACTGAGGGAGTGCTTGCGAAGGAACGGCCGCGACGTCCGGCTTTGCCTCATTGGGCTACTGTACTTGATTGCCGCGGCGAAAACAGCGCGCTATTCCAATGTTTCCGGATGATCGAACCCGCAAAGCTGACGGGGAAACAGGCGGCTTGTCTTTTTGACTCCCTCGGAGACGTGGAACATTCTTGAGCGTTGGCTTAGTGCCCAAGGCCACATCGACCGAGGTCGATCGAGTTCATCTCTCTGCCGGTAGCTGCTCCGCCAATCGCTTCGGCGCGATCAGTGCGTAGCTGCCGAATAGAAGTTCTTTCACTTCTTCCCAATCAACCTTGCCCACGTCCAGGCGCAACGCTACCCAGCCTCTCGATGCGAGGTAAGCGGGAAGATAAAACCTGGAGGGCTGCGCCTCGGCCAGCGCCTTGTTGTCGCCGGGCAACACCTTGCCGGTGACCGCGACGATGCCGTCCCCATGATGGTTATCGAGGAAGTAAGCAAAGGTCTTTTTTCGCACCAAAAACCGCGCGTGCGATCCCTCGATTTGCCGGGTGGCCTGGGGGACTGAAAGCGCAATCTCAGTCAGGCGAGTGAGAGGTGATTCGTCGCTAGAAGGTTTTGCCATGCGGACCATAAACCATTCTCGTCGAACTACGTGGGCCGGTCGCCTCTTGGCGCGAAGCGTCCGACCGAGCCCCGCCTCACCTACGCGCAGGCGAACCGGCAACCTTGCGCAACCCATCAGACGAATAGCTTCCGTCAGCACTTACTTCCATGATCATACGGTCTAGTTCCCCGTTGGCCACCGTCTGCTGTGCGGTCAGGTGGGCCGTTTCCTTACGCAGTCGAACCCGGCGGCTTTCCTCGGAGTCGAGCTGGCCGAGGTAGCTCTGCAGCAAGGCTTACTCTTCACAGGTGCCCTTGAGCGCCTTCATATTTTCGCGAATTCGGTTCTGGTCTCTAGCGATCTGATCGGACTCGCGCTGCAAAAGATGATGAATCTGCAGAAGCGGAAGTTTAACACCTGCTCAAATGCCTGACTGTGATTCTCTGGCTTAGCGGACGGGAATTTGAAAATCGCGCAGAGAAAGTTCGAGGCCACCGTATTCGGGGTGATCGTTGTTGCCGATGGTAAAGGCGACATCGAGAGTGTCGCCAGCGAGGAGCGGGGTTTGCTGCAGGCGCTCGGCCATGTGCCAGCCGAGGGCGTCGAAACTGATTTTCGTTCTCAGTCCTCGGTTCTCAGTTCTCAGTTGACGGCTTGTGCCCGGATACCCTTCCGCCATCGCGGCCACTTTTTCGTCGCGTCGAATGGCGGCGCCGTCGGGATGACAGCGCGGAGTCAGGAGGACGGCAGTTGCGGCGAGTTCGTCCGAGCCAACCGAGACCAGGGTATTCGCGATTGCGCCGGGTCTTAGTTTCAGCTTGACGTGTTTGTCTTTCATGATGCGCGGAGGCGCAGTTAACTGTACGCCGCGGGCTGCGAACACCGGTTCGGGATTGCCCATGCCATAAGGTTCCATCAACTGAAGCGCCTGAAATAATTGGGGCGTGACGTCCGCCAGATCCAATTCCGCATCGAGATCGAGGATGGGATCGAAGTCCGCGGGTGTGAGACGGGCGCGAGCAAACAGATCGAGCTTGGCGCGGAGGTCGGCGACATTGGCGGAGGGCATGGCGAATCCGCAGGCGTGGGAGTGTCCACCGTAGCGCGAAAAAAGAGTGCTGCACGATTCAATGGCCTCCAAAAGATGGAAGGAGCGAATCGAGCGGCCGGAACCGAACGCCTCAGCGCCGTCGCGCGAAATCACGACCGTCGGACGGTTGTAGCGTTCCACGATTCGCGTCGCGGTGATGCCGATGACGCCTCGATGCCAGCCTTCACCGTCGATGACAATGCAGTACGCATCGGAAAGCGCCGGATCCCCTGTGAATCGTTCTTCCACCGACCGCAGGATTCTTCGTTCCTCTTCCTGTCGATCGGAGTTGAGATGATCGAGCTTTGCGGCCAGTTCCCGGGCGCGCGCCACGTCTTTGACGCTGAATAGTTCGACCACATCGCGGGCGACATCCATGCGACCGGCGGCGTTAATGCGGGGTGCAATGCGAAAACCGACTTCTCCGGAAGTTGGCGGACGTTTGGCAGAAATCTGGGCGACCTCCAACAACGCCTTGAGGCCGGGGTTCACCGCCTTGCGGAGCGCGTCCAATCCGAGCGAGGCGAAAACGCGATTCTCTCCGGTCAAGGGCACGGCGTCGGCGATGGTAGCAATGGCCACAACTTTCATAAACGACATCAGCAACTTGTTTTGAACGCCGGCGTCGAGACGACGTTGCATCAGGCCTTGCGCCAGCTTGAAGGCGACGCCGGCGCCGCAGAGCTGCTTGTAGGGATACTCGCAACCGTTTTGATTGGGATTGACGACGGCGAGCGCGTTCGGGACGCCATCGGGACCGGGAAGGTGATGGTCGGTAACGATCAAATCGACGCCAAGGCGTTGGGCGGTTTCCGCGGGCGCGAAAGCGCGGATGCCCATATCGACGCTGACGATCAGGCGAATGCCGGAGGCAGCGGCGCGCTCGATGACATCGTCGCGCATGTCGTAGCCTTCGCGAATGCGGTGCGGCACGTGAAAGTCGGCGGAGCCTCCGCAGAGTTCGATTGCAGTCTTCAGAATGATGACCGCCATGGTGCCGTCCACGTCATAGTCGCCATAGATCAGCATCGGCTCTTTGCGTTCGATGGCGGCGTCGATGCGATCGACAGCCAGGCGCAAACCGCTCATGCGTTCCGGAGCGTGGAGATGGGAAAGGGACGGCGATAGAAACGTCGCGGCGGAGTCGGCATCGGTGATGCCGCGGCGCACGAGCAGTGGTGCGAGGATGTGGCCTGAGACACCACGCAGCGCGGGGTTCGACCGCAGGCCATCGATCAGGGGTGCGACCAGAGGGTGATCGATCGGTTTTTGGATCCAGCGCATGGGGTGATGGAGCAGTTTACTACTTGGAGGAAGGTTAGAGGGTGGTGGGATCCGCGAGATTGCCGAGCTTCGCTCGGCCCGGCGGGTCAAAGACCCGGCCTACACCTATGATGGGTACTAATTTTCTTCGTCCTGGTCGGGCTCATCCATGGTGAGGCCCCCGAACTCGTCGGAAACCTCGAGGAGATGCTGGTAACGCTCGTACCACTCGGTGCTGACCTCGCAGAGGAACATCGATCCCTGGTAGGCCCAGCCTAGCTGCAAGAATCCTACCCTGCCGACGTGGGCACGAAGCCAGCGGGCATCTTCCACGTCGTCCCCGTCAGTGAACTCGGAGTTGGTCAGGCGCTGCACCATCTCATCCAGTTCGGTACGCTCGAGCGTCCAGGAATGCATGGTCAAGAACGGGGCCGCCGCGGCCTTGGCCAATTCCACGAAATCCTTCCAGCCGTCAGGATTGCCGCCCATCTCCCACATGACGCATTGCACCTCGTCAAAGTCGACGTAGCCGTGGAAGCGGCGCATGCCGTGGCCTTCGATAAAGGCAATCATGTCGTCTTTTACGGTGGTGAGATCGTCTGGAGTGGGAGACATATTCGGAAACTCGTAATCCAGTATTGTATGCCGTTCGCTACTGCGAAGCTAGGGCGATGGCCTCGATTTATGAGCGGGCGTGGGAGATGTCATCAAGGCGGCGAACATCCGATAGAACTTGCCGGTGTCGAGATCGAGCTCAATTTCGACCGGCGACGCGGCGGGCCTAAGGCTAGATTTCGTTGCCCACGTGAGTGTATTCCCGTACCCGGCGCCCTGGTCTAAGTCCACGCCCATGTAACGGGTTTCTCGCTTGGTAATCAGGGACGGATCAATCCACGCGGCGGCGGCCAGTTCGTCCCACATGATGTCAGAGCCCGGCGTGAGCGTGGCGAATTTGGCGAGGTAGCGCGCTAGCACAGTTCCGCTGGCTTCCATGTGCGCCACCAGAGCAGCCGTCATGTGGGTCTTGATGGAAATGTCGGTGGGAGTGCAGACGATCTTTTTCCACGGAGCGCGCAGGACAATTTCCGCCGCTTCGGGATCGAACCAGAAATTGAACTCGTGGCGAGGATTATTCAGGTATTCGGGATTGTCCGATTGCGGGCTCAGGCCACCTCCCATGAAAACGAGTTCCTGTGCCAGTTCCGAGAAACCTGGGTCGAGTGAAATTGCGAGCGCCAGATTGGTCATCGGTGCTCCCTCGTAGATCGTCACCTGGTGCGGATACTTATGGACCATCCGAATCAGGAAATGAACCGCATCCTCGTCTGCAGGTTTGGTTCTGGGTTGCCCTTCGGGAAGTGGAGGAACTACAGATGCCTCATGCCACCAACGCTCATCCCATGCACCCGCGTAGGCGACTTTGCCGTACGCTTGCTGCCACAGCTGGGCTTCGGCGCGGGTGCGGACTAGCGGGTAGGCGGCGCCGGGCACGACGGGAATGTCGGTGCGGCCAATGATTTCGAGCAGGCGCAGGGTGTGAGCCACTTCTTCATCGCGCCACTGATCTCCGCTGGCCACGGTTATGCCTAAGACCTCGACCTCGGGAGATTGAATCATGACCAGAAGCGCCTGCATGTTGCTGCCGCCGGGGCCGGAGCAATCTTCGTTGATGATGACTTTGCGGCGTGCCTGGGCAGAGCCAACGGCACTAAGGAACAGCAAAAACGCTGCGGTTAGGAAAAATTTATGTTTCATTTCTTGCCCAACGGACGGGCCATCAAATCGGTGTAGATCTTGTAGAACTTCTCGGCGTCGATGTCGAATTGCACATTCGCCAGCCGTTCGTACGGAGGGACAGGAGCCGAGGCATCCCAGAAAAGGGTCTTGCCGTAGCTGGCTCCGTGATCGATGTCGATATCCATGTAGAGCTTTTTCTGGCCGGTGATAATGGAGGGATCGATCAAAGCTACGCCTGCGATCTCATCCCACATGTAGCCGGGGAGAGAATACTTATCGAGATATTGCGTTATGGGCGTGCCGCCCTTTCCGATCATAGCCTTCATTTCCAGCGTGTAACGCGTCTTTACCGAAATATCGATAGGCGTAACCGTCATCTTCTTCCACGGAGCGCGCAGAACGATCCGCGCCGCCTCGGGATCGAACCACCAGTTGAATTCCCGTCGGGCATCGATTGCACCGGTGTCAATCGCACCTTTGTCGGCGTAGAGGCCGCCGCCCATTAACACGAACTCTTTGGCCAGCGACGCAACCGAAGGATCTAGTTTCAACGCGAGGGCGTAGTTGGTGAGCGGACCTCCCGCCCAAAGTACGATCTCACCTGGATACCGGTGCACCATCTGTACGATGAATTCCGCAGCCGTGCCGCGTTGGGCTTCCATGTGGGGCTCGCCTTCGCGCATGGGAGGAACCACATTGGGTGGATGATAAGGTTCTTCGTAGACCGTCGAGCGATTGGCCTCAAACTTGTCGGTCCAGCATCCCTTGTACTCGAATTTTCCGTAGAGGGATTCCCAGCGCTCGGATTCCTCTTTGGAATTCAGCAGGGGAAACTCCGCGCCCTGATATACCGGAACATCCGTGCGGCCCGCAATCTCCAGCAGGCGGAGCACATGCTGCGTTTCTTCTTTCACCCACTGATCGCCGCTGACCGTCGTAATACCGAGGACCTCAAATTTCTCCGACTGGAGGAAGACGAGAATCGCCTGCTGGTCGCTGGTACCGGGCCCGCGTGCGTCCTGGTCGACGATGATTTTGATTTTCTGAGCGAAGACGGAGGTTGAAAGCAAAATACCAAACGCGAGTGCGGTTAAGAGGTTCTGTATGTGCGATCGCATGATTCCTCCGCTGACTCTGCTCCAACAAAATTTAAGGGCAGAACGGGCGTTGCCCGTCTGCCCGAAAGTGAAGATACCCAGGGCCCGAACCTCTAGAACCTGAGCTTGAGAGCGAACTGAATCAAGCGCGCGTTGTTCACCGTGTTGTTGACGACGCCGAATGTCGACGAAGCATTGATATCTTGCTCGCCGCTGCCTCCCGCTCCACCCAAGTAGAACTGCGGATGGTTGAAGAGGTTGAAGAATTCCGCTCGGAACTGCAGGTTCATGCCTTCCCGGAAGGAAAGCGGAAAATCTTTAATGATGGAGAAATCTGTGTTTACGAAGCGAGGACCGTAGACTGGAGCCCGGGCAGAGGTGCCAAGTTCCCCGGTGGGCGCTTGCTCGAACGCGCACGGATTAAACCAGTGCTGGACGGTATGGATCTGAGTTGGGCAGTTTGTACCACCAGGCTCGGGCCCTGCTTTGTTGGGATCGCCGACTTGGTTTGGACGCTGGAAAGTGTTTCCGTTATAGGAGAAGAACACTCCCGATCCGTCTCCGCTATCGACGACAAACAATGGGAATCCGGACGTGGCATGCTCGATGACATCCAATTGCCAGTTTCCTAAAACGGCATTGGTGGCACCGCTCCAGTCACTGCCGAAGTGTTTGCCTTTGCCAAATGGCAGGTCATACAAGATACTGGCGGTGAAGTTGTCGTTCAGATTGAGCTCCGACAGGCCCCAATCAAGCTTCTGATACCCTGGCAAAGGATAGTACAAGGCACCGGGATTCGTACCCAGACCGTCGGGCATGCCGGAGTCGAAGGTTCGCGACCAGGTATAGCCCAGCAGTGCATAAAGACCGTGGCGTGTGCTCTTTGTTTCTGCCTTTACCTCAAGCGAGTCGTAACGAGCCCTTCCCACGCTGTTGTTAGCAGCGACCTGCTGAAACGGTGCCGCATAAGGATAGGATTTGAAGCCACATCCAACGGTGTAGCCAGCGACTAAGCCGCACGCGCTCGGAGAACTTAAATTCTCATTCGATTGGCCCACCAGAATGCGAGTGCTGCGTGTACCTGCATATCCGGCCGTCAAGACAACGTTCCCTGGCAATTGCCGCTCCACATTCAAGTTGAACTGCTGAACCAAGCCCTGCCGGAAGTTGCGATTCATGGACTGAATGGTGCCGGTGTAATTAGCAGGATTGACAGGCGAGGTCAGAACGGCGCCACCGGCGACAGGAGTGCTCCCAGCAGTGGAAGGGGCAACCAGGAAACCTCCGGACAGCGAACCAAACGCGCTGTTGTATCCAAGACAGAAGTTGCTCGGGCAGGGATCCACCTCAGCATAGTACGGCGGGTTCTGCCATAAGCCTTGCCCGCCCTGGTTCCAAGAGGAATCGTGTAGAATTCCGTATCCAGCGCGGATTACAGTCTTGTCGCTACCCATGACCTTCCAACTCAATCCAATCCGCGGCTCAATCGCTGTTTTATCGAATTGAATGCCGGCTCGACCGTCGGTTGGCACACAGACGGCGCAACTGGCTAAAGTGGGACTGCCCTTCGGCACGTACCACTTCAGCGTCTGGATATCGAAGTTCGCCTGACGGTTTTGCACCTCGGTCGTGGGCGTCACGAAAGCCCACGCCACACCCAGGTTGACGGTCAGACTATTCGTCACCCTCCAGTCGTCCTGCACGAAAGGACGAAACAACTTCCAGCGCCGCCCGGTCGTGCCCCCTAAGAACGTCTGATCGTGGGCCGCGAAGACGCCCGTACTGCCCAGCAGCAAGTCCGCAGCGTCATCCCCCGTCAGCGCCGCATTCTCGACCACAAACCCGTCCTGAAAGGCGTTGTTTCTCACGTTCATCTGGCTCACGCGAAAGGTCGCGCCGAAGCGGACATTGTGCCTACCGCGGACGAGATCTAGCGTGTCAGAAATCGAATACACGTTGGTTCCGCCCTGGTACGGCGCAAACCCTCGATCGCCAATCGCGAAATAGTTCGACATCAGAAAGGATGTCATTCCGCAGCTGATACAGTCCTTGTTGGATTGATTCAGGCTTGCGGGGTAACCCGTGGTCGAATCGCACTTCGATCCCAAGTCCGCGCCGGGAATTCCGATAAGGGCAGCTTCACAAGTGCCCGTGCCGAAAGAGAGGATGTGGTTGAAGATGCGGTTGTAGCCGACAGTGACCTGGTTGATGGTGTTCGCAGAGAACACGTGCGTTTCCGACAAGGCGGCATTGCGACCGTGGTTGTCGATAAATTGGTTGCTACCGAAGGCATTCTGTTCCGTCCAAGTGGGCGAGCCACCGGGCACAAAGTTCGTCGCCTGATCGTAGCTGAAGCGCCCAAAGACGGAGTCCTTGCTGGAGATGTTGTGATCGAGCCGGATATCCCACGTGCCTTCATTCAGTTTCCGCAC
>Ga0209006_10000425_pt1 | contig 41103 bp, 34 predicted proteins | sample JacPin_JW_Ref_O2_FD_188567 | JGI IMG/M metagenome (GOLD analysis project Ga0209006, IMG submission 188567) | Forest soil microbial communities from Algoma, Ontario, Canada - Jack Pine, Ontario site 1_JW_Ref_O2 (SPAdes) (version 2) | ecosystem: Environmental > Terrestrial > Soil > Boreal... | reverse complement strand
GGCCATCCACGCGCGCGGTTGCAAACAACTCTGAAGTAGGTGATCGCTTCCGGGCGTGGATGCCCGGGACAAGCCCGGGCACGACGCGTCCTTTCAATTTGGCTGACGCGGACCTCTAGCCCTCGTCCGACATCCATCCGGCCGCGCGCACCACGGCGACCGCTGACCGGGAAACCGGCGCGACGATTCCATTAACGAGCTCGAGCCGCAGATTGCGCCCATGCGTCATCGTGCGCACAACCGCCTTCCTGGCGATCCACCAGGAGCGATGCACCTGCAAGCCGTCCGCCTTCTCCATGATCGCCATCGCCTGGCTCAGGGTCATCAGCACCAGACGGGAGCCGCCCAAGGTGTGAACGCGCACGTAATGATCCTCCATCTGCAGGCAGAGCACAGTGGCTGGCGCCGCGCCGAGCAGGCCGTACGGCGTCGGCGGCGCTTGCCCGGCCTCCCCGGCCAGCCGTCGCTTGCGGAGTCGCGCCTGGATGAGCAGCGTGAAGGCGACGACCACCGGCAGGGTGGTGACGAGATCCTGCAGATACCAGTCGACCGGCGTCAGGATTTTGAGGAACGGCCATATCGACAGGGCAAGATAAGTCACCCAGAGCTGGAATGGCGCGTTGACGACCGCGGTCATGCCGACGATCGCCGCCCATTTCGCCGCCGGCTTCAGCTCCCACCCCAGAATCAGCCGAATCAGCGAACCATAGAGCAGGATGCCCGGCAAGAAGCAGCCGAACTGGAACAGGATGCGCTGCCATAGGGGACCGTTGAAATAGCTGCCGAACGGTCCAAGCAGGGCCATGAAGACCGCGCAGCCCGAGCCGATCGCCAGATCGACGCCCCAGTCCCGGACAAGAACCGTCCGCCGCGCATCGTTCATCACAGGCCTATCCGGACGGGTTCACGACGTATGACACGAACGAAGGGGAGCGGATTTCCTCATCAATGAGGTGGCGTCGCCATGACCGGCGGCTGTCGCATATGTGCTCGACGCGCACATTATCGCAACGGCTCGCCCAACAACGAACCCGTTCGCCCATTGGCGAAAGCGCGCTGGCGAAGGCCCCGGCGACTGGCCGATCCTGCGGCTCTCGCTCTCATTGCAGGATTTCTCATGCGCATTCTCATTGCAATCGCCTTGGCCGCTTTGTTCATCGCCCCCGCCGTCGCCGAGCCTCAGGTTGCAGTCGGCTTCCAGCACTTCACGATTCCCGACCCCCAGGGCTCGCCGATCGAGGTCGGGGTCTGGTATCCCTCTGATGCCGCCCCCAAGGCGGAGGCGATCGAATCCGCCCAACAGATCGTCGCCCGCGACGGCGCGGTTAAGGGCGATCATCTGCCGCTCGTGGTGATATCGCATGGCCATGGCGGCTCCTATGCCGGACATTTCGACACCGCCATCGCCCTCGCGCAGGCGGGTTTCGTCGCCGCCGCCCTCTCCCACAATGGCGATAGCTGGCGCGACCCCAGCAATCCGGTCGCGATCTGGGAGCGGCCGCGGCAGTTGAAGGCGCTGACCGACTATATGCTGAACACGTGGCCGGACCGCGCCCGCATCGACGCTGAGCGGATCGGCGCCTTCGGCTTCTCGGCGGGCGGCTTCACGGTGCTCGCCGCCGCCGGCGCTGAGCCGGATCTGAGCGCGATCAAGGATCATTGCGCCGCTCACCCCGAATTCGAAGTCTGCCGCATCGTCGCCGAGCGTCCGCTGCCGGCGATCGAGAACATCGTGTGGACGCATGATATCAGAATCAAGGCCGTGGTTTCGGCCGCGCCGGCGCTCGGCTTCGCCTTCGGCCGGAAGGGTCTGGCGGCGGTCACGCAGCCGCTGCAATTGTGGCGGGCCAGCGACGATCAGGTCCTGCCGCATCCCTATTACGCCGAAGCGGTGCGCATCGCGCTGCCGAATCCGCCCGATACACATGTTGTCCCTGGCGCCGGCCATTACGATTTCCTGGCCCCCTGTTCGGCGGCGCTGGCGAAGAAGGTTCCGGCGATCTGCCTGAGCGCGCCGGGCTTCGACCGCGCGGCGTTCCACCAGGAGTTCGACCGCGACGTCGTGGCGTTCTTCACGCGAAGCCTGGGCGAGGGCCGCCGCTGATCGGCGGCCTGCGCTGCGGCGGGTTGAGGAATCAACCCGTCGATGGAGCGCTCGTCGCCATCAGGCGCCGGGCCATCCGCGTCGGCAATGTTTCGATTCGGCGGCGCCCCATCGGCGCCGACAGGGATGTCAGACCGTAACGAGGCTTCGACGGGCGTTTGAGGCGCCCCGGTCTTTTCCGTTCTCAAAACCATCCGGAGCCTTCCATGCGTTCATCTTATTCCCGTTTCATCTCCCGCATCGTTCTTTTGGCCCTTCTGTCGGGCGCAGCCGCTCCTGCCTTCGCGGCGGCCGTCGGCCCCGCCGGCGGCGGCGGCGCTCCGGGCGGCGGCCCAGGCGGTGGCGGCGCCTCCGGCGGCGCGGGGCCCGGCGCCGGCGGTTCGGGAGCGCATTCCTTTGCGGCGGGACGCTCCAGTGGGTGCACGACGGACGCCTTCGGCAAAGCCGTGGCGAGCTGGTTCGTCCGGCAGGACAACTCGGCGCTGAACGCGCAGAAGTGCAGCGACTTCGTGGACTGAGTGCTGCTGGCCGTTAGCGGTCAGCTTCGGATCTTGCCCGTTCCGGACCTCATGGTTGAGCGTCGGGTCGGGCAGGTTCGGGTAGCCCCAATTGGGCGGTTTGTGGTCGCCGCGCGCCTCCGCGTCAACCCAAATGCAAAAATGCTTCAGCGCTAGGGGCCGGCCTTTTGTTCGACCGGGTCAACGAGACCCAATTCCTGAAGCGATCGATCTATCGGTTCGCTCCATCCTTTCGCGCCCTGGCTCCTCGCATCATCCATCGCATCCTCGAAGGCATGGGGTTCGCTGCCGCTCAGCGCCTCGATGAGGGAGCGCGCCTGCGCGAGATCCTTCCGCCGCTTGATTGTGTCCGAACGCCGTTTCTGCGCCAGAATCAGCTTGTGAACGGCATAGCGCGCGGGCTGAGGGACCCGAACAAAGACTCCCGATCCGTAGAGCGCAATTGTGGGACTTGGGTCATTAATGAGCCACGCGAGATGCTGTAGCGGCGTTCCTCCCGCCTGCAGGCCAGGAATCGGCACAGGATTCGTGTCTTTGCGGCTTCGCTGTGGGACAAGAACGTCAACCAGAAATCCCGAACGCGCGCGAAAGTGGGAGGGCAATGCTTTGGGGTCCAGCCCGGGGAGCGCCTGAAAAGTCGAGTCGGCCCAGCGCAGGATTTCTCCGAGAGATTGAACCGGCGCTCCTGCCTGGTCGTCGGGAGCCGCGGTGGGGCGCCCTTCGAAGTCGGCGGACAACGCTAGCGAGGCGGTGGCGAGATCGAGGTCCTGCGTCATCATCGAAGCCGCCGGGAGTATGACTCCGACCATCGGCGAATAGCACTGATAGGCGGCGGTCCCGGCCAGGACCATGCCCTTGCGAAACAGATTGGCGGAAGCCAGCGCCTCCAGGACCCGACCCACTTCGGGCGATGGCCTCGGAAAGCCCGCGCGATGAAGCAAGCCGATCGTTTGCCGCCTGGATCTCGCTCGCTCCATTTCTTCGCGCATGGCCTGCGCGCGAATCATGGCGTCCGAGTCGGCGGCATTGCCGATATAGATTGTTCTCCGCTCAGACCCGATGGTCGTGTTGGCCTTGAGATAGTCCTTGCCTTTGACGGTCTGTGTTCGGACTGACGCCGCTGGCGCTGTGCTTGCTGTGACCTGTTGGAGAAGGTCCGCGTAGAGAGTGATCAGCGCGGGCTGGAGGGACTTCATAGCTGTTTCCGCACGGTTGTCCACATTGCAGTCGGTGTGTGGACAACTTTAGAGCCGGAACTGCGCCATGTCCACCCAAATGGCCGGGTGTGGACAACGGTCGTTAGGACGCCGCCCGACGAGCTGGCCTTTGCCCGCGTTGCCTCGCCTCTTCGGCTGGCTGGCATTCCCCAACCAATTAGCGACGCCTACGCACGAATAGGAACAGAAATCCTGCCACATTGGCTATCGACGCCGGTTGCGGGACAACTATTGGAAATTTGGTAATCATATCAATAGTCGCTCTGGCCCTGGTGGGCCGGGCAGGACTCGAACCTGCAACCAGACCGTTATGAGCGGCCGGCTCTAACCATTGAGCTACCGGCCCGGAGCCGAGGCGGCCGGGAGCCGCATTAAACGCAAATGCGCTGGCGGCGCAATGGCTGCGTCGCGCCGTCGCGGCGGTCTTCGAGTGGTCAATTATCGAGGAAGCTGCGCAGTTTGCGCGAGCGGCTCGGGTGCTTGAGCTTGCGCAGCGCCTTCGCCTCGATCTGGCGGATGCGCTCGCGCGTCACCGAGAATTGCTGGCCGACTTCCTCCAGCGTGTGGTCGGTGTTCATGCCGATGCCGAAACGCATGCGCAGAACGCGCTCCTCGCGCGGCGTCAGCGAAGCCAGCACGCGCGTCGTCGTCTCGCGCAGGTTCGACTGGATCGCCGCGTCGATCGGCAGGATGGCGTTCTTGTCCTCGATGAAATCGCCGAGATGGCTGTCCTCTTCGTCGCCGATCGGCGTCTCCAGCGAGATCGGCTCCTTGGCGATTTTGAGGACCTTGCGCACTTTTTCGAGCGGCATCGCCAGCTTCTCGGCGAGCTCCTCCGGCGTCGGTTCGCGGCCGATCTCGTGCAACATCTGGCGCGAAGTGCGCACGATCTTGTTGATCGTTTCGATCATATGCACGGGAATGCGGATGGTGCGCGCCTGGTCGGCGATCGAACGGGTGATCGCCTGGCGGATCCACCAGGTCGCGTAGGTCGAGAATTTGTAGCCGCGGCGATATTCGAATTTGTCGACCGCTTTCATCAGGCCGATATTGCCTTCCTGGATCAGGTCGAGGAATTGCAGGCCGCGATTGGTGTATTTCTTGGCGATCGAAATCACCAGGCGCAGGTTCGCCTCGACCATTTCCTTCTTGGCCTGGCGCGCCTCGCGCTCGCCCTTCTGCACCATCTGGACGAGCTTGCGGAACTCCTGAATCTCGAGGCCCGTTTCAGTCGCCAAAGCCTGGATGTCGGAGCGCAGATCCTTGATCTGGTTCTTGTCCTTGGCGATGAAATCCTTCCAGCCGCGGGTGCCGAGCTTGGAGACGCGCAGCAGCCATTTCGGATCGAGTTCCGAATTCTGGTAGTTCTTCAAAAAGTCTTCGCGCGAAACGCGATGGCGTTCGGCGAGCCGCATCAGCTTGACGTCGAGGCCGATCAGCCGCTTGTTGATGTCGTAGAGCTGCTCGACCAGCGCATCGATGCGGTTCTGGTTGAGCGACAGGGATTTGACGTCGGCGACGATATCCTTCTTCAGCGATTTATATTTGCGCTCCTGCGCCGGCGACAGCGTCTCGTTCTTGAGCTTGTTCTCGACATTCTGGTCCTGCAGGCGGCGCAGCTTCTTGTAGGCGTCGGCGACGCGGTCGAAAGTCTCCAGCACCTTCGGCTTGAGCTCGGCTTCCATCGCCGACAACGATACGGAATTCTCCATATCGTCCTCGTCGTCGAAATTCTCCGGCGTCGGCGCCAATTCGCCGTCAAAGCCGGCGGGCGGGGTCTGCGGCGCTGTGGCGGGCGCGCGCTCGCGCTGCTGGGCGGCGAGCGCTTCGGCGGCGCCCGGCGCGGTCATGTCGATCTTGGGCGCCTTCTTGCCGTCGGGGCCGGCATAAGTGGCCTCGAGGTCGATGATGTCGCGCAGCAGAATCTTGGCGTCGTTGAGTTCGTCGCGCCAGATGATGATCGCCTGGAAGGTCAGCGGGCTCTCGCACAGGCCGGCGATCATCGCCTCGCGGCCGGCCTCGATGCGCTTGGCGATGGCGATTTCACCCTCGCGGGAAAGCAGTTCGACCGAGCCCATTTCGCGCAAATACATGCGCACCGGATCGTCGGTGCGCTCGGCCGGCTCGGATGAGCGAGTGGCGACGGCGGTCGGGCGCGCGGTTTCGGCGACCTCGCCGCCCTCGGATTCCTCCTCTTCGGAGCTCTCGCCGCTCTCCTTTTCGGCCTCTTCGGCGTCTTCGTTGTCGACGACATTGATGCCCATTTCGTTGAGCATCGAGTTCATGTCTTCGATCTGGTCGGAAGATATTTCTTCCGACGGCAGCACCGCGTTCAATTCCTCATGCGTGACCCAGCCGCGCTTCTTGGCGATCTTGATCATTCGCTTGACGGCGGCGTCGGTAAGATCGAGCAAAGGGCTGTCCGCGGTCTCCACGACAGCGGCCTCGCCCTCGACTTTTTGCTCGTCTTTCTTAGCCATATGTTCTACTCCGTCGGTTCCACGCCGAAACGCGAATTCGATCAATAAAGGTCAATCGCGGCGGGTCCGCTTTCAACGCATCGTGGGGTTGATGGTTCACCGCGCAAAAAGCGCGGCGGGCTCATCGTTCTGTCTCATTTCAGAGGAAAAGTGGACTCACGTTTTCCAGAAATAGGCGCTTGATTCGCCAACCCAAAATCGGCCATAGCCCCTAACCCTTCGTTAACCCTGAGTCCATGGCCTGTCGCGGCGCCCGGTCAGACAGGCGGCGCTTTGCGGCCGGAAAGCTCGCCAAATCCTTCAATGGCCGCCTCCGCATTGGCCAGATCGGCCAAATTCCCCTTGATGTCGCACAGCCTGCCGAAGTTTTGCTCGTTCACTTCAGGGTCGGCCTCGATCGCTAAAGCTTTCTCGGCCAATTTCAATTCCTTATTTAGCGCCCGGGCCTTGCGATGCAAGGCCAGCGTCTGACGTAAGACCTGATCGGCGTCCGAAGAATTCGCCTCGGGCCGCAAACACCACCAAACCGGCATTTGTGAGGCAAGGCCAAGGATGCGTTCGCGCTCCTGCGCCAGCGCCTTCGCCTCGGGCGCCTCGCCTTCGCCACGCGATTCCGCCGCATGCGCCAGAAGCTGGTCGCGAAAACTCGCCAGCGTCCGGTTGGACAGTTCGAGCGCGGCGATTTCTTCGACATGGCGCTCCAGCAAATCGGGATGATTGGCGACGATCGCCAGGATGACGATGTCGCGCGGCGCGTCCTTGGCCCTGCCCATCAGCCCCTGACGCTTGGGCAGCGGCTGGCCGGCGAGGCCAAGCCGGGGTCCCTGATTGACGAAACCGGGGCGCCACCCGTTCCGGCCGCCGCCCGTTCGCGGCTCCCATTTTCGCGCTGGCGCAGGGGCGCTCCGCCCCAAGAGTTTCGCCAGGCGCTCCGCCATATCCGCTTGATAATGCTTGCGGAGCGTCTCGTCGGCGATCGCGCCGGTCAATTCCCGCAGCCGCCGCTCCAGCGCCGCGCGCCGCTCGGGCGTGTCGAAACGCTGGCCTTCCGCCTCGCGCAGAAACAGCATTTCGGCGAGCGGGGTCGCGGCCTCAACGACCGCGGCGATCGCCGCTCCCCCTTCCGACCGGGCGAGATCGTCGGGATCCTGGCCCTCGGGCAGCATTGCGAAGCGCAACGTCTTGCCCGGTCCGATCAACGGCAGCGCGGTGTCGATGGCGCGAAAAGCCGCCTTCTGTCCGGCCTTGTCGCCGTCAAAACACAGGACCGGCTCGCTCGCCATGCGCCACAGCAATTCGCAATGCTCTGGAGTCAGCGCTGTGCCGAGGGTCGCGACGCTATTGGGATAGCCGGCCTGCGACATGGCGATGACGTCGACATAGCCCTCGACGACGATCGCCTCGCCGCGATCATGCGCCGCCTTGCGGGCGCGATGATGATTGAACAGCACCGAACTCTTGTGAAAAAGCTCGGTTTCCGACGAATTCAGATATTTCGGCTTGACGCTCGCCTCCATCGCGCGCCCGCCGAAGGCGATGACGCGGCCGGAGCGATCGTGGATCGGGAACATCACCCGGTCGCGGAAACGGTCATAGGGGACATTGATGTCCTCGCCATGCACGAGCAATCCGCCGGCGATCATATCCTGCGCGCTGACCCCTTTGGCGGCGAGCGCGTCGCGCAGCCCGAAGCGGTCGGGCGGCGCGTAGCCAAGCGAAAACTCGCGCTGAACCCCCGCGTCGAGCCCACGATCGGCGAGATAGCCCCGCGCTTTGGCGCCGATCTTCTCCTGCAGCGTCCGCTCGAAGAACTGGGCGGCGAGCGCCATCACCTCATGCAGCGAAGAGCGTTTTTTTTCCTGCTCGACGCTTTCAGGCGAATGAACCGGCATCGGCAGGCCGGCCATTCCGGCGAGGCGCTCGACCGCCTCGGGAAAGCTCAGGCCTTCCGTCTCCATCAGGAAATCAAAGGCGTCGCCATGCTTGCTTGACGAGAAATCATGGTAGAAGCCCTTCTGATCATTGACGAAGAAGGACGGCGTCTTCTCGGCGTTGAAAGGCGACAGGCCCGCCCATTCGCGGCCCTGCTTCTTCAATTTGACGCGCTGGCCGACCACCTCCGAAACCGGCAGGCGCGCGCGTATTTCATCCAGGAAAGCGGGCGTGAACTTCATCGAGGCCTCTGGTCATAGATCGGCGCTCGCTCGCCTCGAGGCAAGGGAAAATCCGCCTTCTCCCCGCCGTCCACAGGGGGGGCGGCGATTCAACCGGCTTCGGCGCCCATCAGCCTGCGCGCATCGGCGGCGCTGAGCGGCTGGCCGAAGGCGAAACCTTGCGCAAACTCGCAACCAAGCTGCGACAATTCGACGGCGTCGGATTCTGTCTCCGCGCCCTCGGCGACGACATCCATGCCGAGATCGTGCGCCATCGCGATGACGGATCGCAGGATGACCGGACGAGCGCCGACGGAATTCTGGCGGACGAGGGATTGGTCGATCTTGAGCGTGTCGAAATGATAGCGCTGGAGATGGCCGAGCGAGGAATAGCCGGTGCCGAAATCATCGAGCGACAGCCCGGCGCCGATTTCGCGGATTCGCTGCAGCATCTGCGCCGCGAATTCCGGATTCTCCATCACCAGGCTTTCGGTCAGCTCCAGTTTCAACGTGCCGCGCAGAACGAAACTTCGATTGAGCGTCGCCTGCACGTCTTTCAACAGATCGTGGCGCAGCAATTGACGCGAGGAGACGTTGATGCTCGCGAAAATCGGCGGCTCGACCTCGAGCGCCTTCTGCCAGGCGGAGAGTTCGCGCGCGGTCTGCTGCATGGCGAAAATGCCGAGGTCGACGACGAGCCCTGTCTCTTCCGCGACCGACATGAAGTCGGCGGCGCTCAATTGCCCGAGCCTTGGATGCTGCCAGCGCAACAAGGCCTCAAACCCTGCGACGGTGCGATCTTCGAGCCGCACGATCGGTTGGAAGAAGACCTTGATCTCCCCGCGATCCAGCGCGCGGCGCAGGTCGCCCTCGAGCGAGGGCCGGTCGGAGCGCTGGGTGCGCATCGCCGGCAGGAACAATTCGGCGCGATTGCCGCCGCCTTTCTTGGCGTTGACCATCGCGATTTCAGCGTCCTTGAGAAGATCGCTACCCTTGGCGGGAGACTGCGGGTCGAACCTTGCCGCGCCGATCGACACAGTGAGCGCCACTTCCCTTTCGCCAAAGCTGATCGGGGTGGTCAGGTTGTTGCGGATGGATTCGATGATTTCGCCGACCTGGCCGGTGTTGTCGTCCATCATGACGATCGCGCCAAATTGGTCGCCGGCGAGGCGGGCCAGCGTGTCCCCCGGCGCGAGATTGCGCGCCAGGCGCCGCGCGACCGTGAGAAGCACCGAATCGCCGAAGGAAAGACCGATGGCTTCGTTGATCTGCTTGAAGCGGTCGATATCGATCACCAGCACGGCGGGCGTCGCGGCGCCGGGCCGTCGTGCGGCGATGAGCGCGATGTCGAGCCGGTCGAAAAACAATTCCCGGTTGGGAAGGCCGGTCAGGTTGTCATGCACCGCGTCATGCAGCATGCGCTCTTCGGCGGTCTTGATTTCGGTGACGTCGGACAGAGCGCCGATGACGCGAATGACCTCGCCTTCCGAATTGACGACCGGGCGCGCCTTCATGACGAACCAGAAATAATGGCCATCGGCGGCGCGCAGCCTGATATCGTGATTGATACGCCCGCACCGCTGCTGCAAAAGCCCGTCGAGCGCCGCCTTGTAACGGTCGCGATCCATCGGATGAAGCACGTCCAGCCATGATGCGGCGGGGCCTTCCAGGGCGCCGCGCTTGAGGCCAAGCTGGCTCTCGATCTCCGAGCTCACATGAATCTGATCGAGGTCGACGTCCCAATCGAATATGGCGTCGCCGCAACCGGTCATCGCCAAGGCGCGGCGCTCGGAATCGGCGCCGCGGACATGCGACACGTTTGATCCCGAAAAGGCGTTCTGCATCACGGTGAAGCCGATCAACATGACGATCAGCACGAGGCCGCCGATCAACCCCGGCGCAGCGAGGTCGTTGTCGAATGTTCCGGTGACCGTCAGACCCGCGGCGGCGACCCAGACGAGCAGAAGGAACCAGGTCGGGATCAGCATCACCGCCCGGTCGAAACCGCGCGCCGCCATGCTGAGGATGAGGATAAGGCCGACGCCGGCGACGGTGGCGATGGAGATGCGGGCGACGCCGGCGGCGATCGGCGCATTGTAGATCGACAGCGCGACGACCGCCGCCATCAGCAACAGCCAGACCGCCGCGATATGCGAGTAGCGCACGTGCCAGCGCCGCAGGTTGAGATAGGCGAACAGGAAGATGATCAGAGTGGCGCCGAGCGTCGCCTCGACTCCCGCGCGCCATATGCGTTCGGCGTCATCCTCGAAGCCGAATATCTTGCGCCAGAAACCGAATTCAATGCAGACATAGGCCAGCACCGTCCATGCCAGCGCGGCGGCGGCGGGAAAGATCAAGGCGCCTCTGACGACGAACACGATTGTCAAAAACAGCGCCAACAGGCCGGCGATGCCAATGACGATGCCTTGATAGAGCGTGAGGCTGGTCGCCTTATCCTTGAAAGCGTCCGGTTCCCAGAGATAGATCTGCGGCAGATTCGGCGTCCGCAATTCCGCGACATAGGTGATGGTCGTGCCGGGGTCCAGCGTCAGCCGGAACACGTCGGAATCGACCCTGTCGTCCCGCTCGGGAGGATTGCCCTCGCTCGCCGTTATGGTGGTGATGCGGGTCGAGCCGAGATCCGGCCATATCACGCCAGAGCCGACCAGCCGGTAATGGGGCGCGACAATCAGGCGCGTCAATTGTTCGTCTGTATCATTCGTCAGAGCGAAGACGATCCAGGACGGCTGGCCGCCCGCCTCGAGCGCGCTGACTTCGATGCGGCGCACGATGCCGTCGGCGCCCGGCGCGGTCGAGACCTGAATGCGGTCGCCCTGCGAACTATGAGTTTCAATGGCGGTGGCGAGGTTGACGGCGTCGACATCGGTCGGAACGCGCACCGATTGCACTGCGAAGGCCGAGTGACAGCCGATGCCGATACAAAAGAGCAGCGCGGCAAGGCGAAGCAAGCGACGCAATTGTTTACCTTCATCCTTTGCGGCGTGCATTGCCCTGCCTGACGGCGCGTCCAAAACCAAACGCTCCGCCCCTCCCCGCCGAACAGGCGCCTCAGGACTGGTAGCGTCTTGGCGGCTGGGGAGCAAGCCGCGATCAGCCAAGGGTCGGCCCCTTTGGCGGTTGACCGCGCGGGAGATCGCTTTCCAGCAGAGCGAACAAATAATGATCGCGCCAGGCGCCGTTGATGCACAGATAGGCGCGCGCAAAGCCTTCGCGCTGAAAGCCGTTGCGCTCCAAAAGCGTGGCGGAGGCGATGTTGCTTGGAATGCAGGCCGCCTCCAGACGATGGAGGCGCAATGTCGAGAAGCCGAAGGCCGCCGTCACCGCGACCGCCCGGGTCATATGGCCCTTGCCCGCATGCGGCGCGCCCATCCAATAGCCGAGCGAGGCGGTCTGCGCGACGCCGCGCTTGATGCCGCCGATGGTGATGCCGCCGAGCAGGATATCCGAACCATCGGCGAAAATGAGGAAGGCGAAGGATTCGTCGCGCGCGATCTCTTCGGCCTGGCGCCGCAAGCGGCGACGGAAGGCGCCGCGCGTGAGGTCGTCGGCGGGCCAGGTCGGCTCCCAGGGGGTGAGAAATTCACGGCTGTTCTCGCGCAAACTCGCCCAGGCCGGATAATCGTCGCTCTGGGCGGGCCGAAGATAAAGTCCCGCGCCGCGCAGGAGCGGCGCGGGATCCACGGCTCTGGTGATGCGGAAGAGCGCCATGCCGCGGCCTCAAGTTCCGCCGAGGCGGCCGGCGATGCGCGCCTGGTCCATGACTTTGCCGACGCGACCGATCGCGGCGACGGTCGGCGCCGATCGCAGCATCGCCGCGCCCGCCGCGCGGACATCGCCGACATCAAGCCTTTCGATGCGCGCGATCATCTCCGGCGTGCTCAACGGCCGTCCGTAGATCAGCATCTGCCGCGCGATCTGCTGGGCGCGCGCGCCCGACGATTCAAGCGCGGTCAGCAGCGAGACCTTCATCTGCGCCTTGGCGCGCTGGATTTCTTCCTCAGTGAGAGTCGCGGCCGCCTCGGCGAGGCAATCGAGCGCCGCGGCCATCAATTGCCCCGCGTCCTTCGGCGAGGTTCCTGCATAGAACCCCATCAACCCGACATCCGAATAGGCCCAGTGAAACGAATAGATCGAATAGGCGAGGCCACGCTTTTCGCGCACTTCCTGAAAGAGGCGCGAAGACATGCCGCCGCCGGCGGCCGCCGCGAACACATGCGCCGCGTCATGGTCGTCGGCATGAACCGCCCGTCCTTCGAAGCCGACGACGATATGCGTTTGGCCGAGCGCCTTCTTCACCAGAATTTCACCGCCGCGATAGGAGGCGGGCGCCGCCGCCGGCGATTCCTCGCGGCCGAGGGGTTCAAAGCGCCGTCCGCTGATCTCGACGATCTCGGCATGGTCGACCGCGCCGGCGCCCGCCACGATCGTCGCGCCTGCTTGATAATGGTGGCGCAGATAGCCGTCGATGGCGCCGCGGTCGAAGGCGCTGACGCGCTCGCGCGTGCCCAGGATCGGCCGTCCGATCGGCTGTTCGGGCCATGCCGCGGAGGTGAACAGATCGAAGACAAGATCGTCCGGCGCATCCTCGACGGCGCCGATCTCCTGCAGGATCACGCCTTTCTCGCGCTCGAGCTCGCCGGCGTCGAATTGGCTCTCGGTGAGGATATCGGCGAGAATATCGAGCGCGAGGCCGGCGTCCTCGCCAAGCACACGCGCGAGATAGGCGGTCTGTTCGACGCTGGTCTCCGCATTGAGATCGCCGCCGGCGTTCTCGATCTCCTCGGCGATGTCGCGCGCGCTGCGCCGCCGCGTGCCCTTGAAGGCCATATGTTCAAGCAGATGCGAAAGGCCGTGCTCATGCGTGCGCTCATGCCGCGATCCCGCGCCGACGAAAACGCCGAACGAGGCCGTCTTCAGATGCGGCATCGCATCGGTGACGATGCGCAGGCCGGAAGGGAGAGTGGTGATTTCAACGCTCATGATTGCATGCTCGCGCGCTCGCGAATGAAGCGCCGCACCGCTCCCTGGTCATTCGGCAATATTGTGAAACGCTCCTGGCGGCTCGTCAGATCGGCAAGATGGGCCGGCAGGGCCGGGCGCAGCCCGATCGCCTTTTCGACCGCTTCGGGGAATTTGGCGGGATGGGCAGTGCCGAGGACGATCATCGGCGTCGCGCGATCGCGCGCCAGCGCGCGGCGCGCCGCATGGACGGCGATCGCGGTATGGGGATCGAGGACATAGCCGCTCTCGCGATAGACACGCGTCATTTCCGCCGCGCAATCGACCTCATTGGTCGAGAACGCGTCGAACTCGTCCCTGATCGCGCGCAGCCGGTCCGGCGCGATCGTAAATTTCCCGGATTGCGCGAAATTCGACATCAGCGCGCGCAATTCAGCGGAGTCGCGGCGATAGGCCTCGAACAGCAGGCGCTCGAAGTTCGAGGAGATCTGAATGTCCATCGATGGCGATTGCGTCGCCACCACGCCGCGCGTCTCATAGACGCCGGTCGCCAGGGCGCGCGCCAGAATGTCGTTTTCATTGGTGGCGATGACCAGCCGTTCGATCGGCAGGCCCATTCTCCCGGCGCAGAAGCCGGCGAATATATCGCCGAAATTGCCGGTCGGCACGGTGAAGGAGACGCGCCGCCCGGGGGCGCCGAGGCTGACCGCGCTGGTGAAGTAATAAACGATCTGCGCGACGATACGCGCCCAATTGATCGAATTGACGCCCGACAGCGCGAGCGCGTCGCGGAAGGGAAGATCGTTGAACAAACCTTTCAGGATGGCCTGGCAATCGTCGAAATTGCCTTCCAGCGCGATTGTATGGACGTTGGGTTTGTCGACCGTCGTCATCTGCCGGCGTTGCACGTCCGACACGCGGCCGTTGGGATAGAGAATGAATATCTCGGTCTGCGACTGGCCGGCGAAGGCTTCGATCGCCGCCGCGCCGGTGTCGCCGGAAGTCGCGCCGACGATCGTCGCGCGCGCGCCACGTTGTCGCAGCACATGGTTCATCAGCCGGCCCAGCCATTGCATGGCGAAATCCTTGAACGCCAGCGTCGGCCCGTGAAACAGTTCGAGCACATGGAGATTGTCGTCGATCTGGACGAGCGGCGCTTTCGCCGGGTGGCGAAAGCCGGCATAGGCAACATCAGCCATTGCGCCAAGTTCGCTCTCGCTGAGCGCGCCGTCCGCAAAGGGCAGGACCACGCGCGCCGCGGCCTGCGCGTAGGGCAACCCGGCAAGCGCGCCGATCGCTGCAGGCGCCATCGTCGGCATGACTTCGGGAACATAGAGGCCGCCATCCCTGGCGAGGCCGGCTAACAGCGCGTCGGAAAAGCCGAGTTTCGGCGCCTCTCCGCGCGTCGAGAGATAGGGCACGTCTGATATTTCCTCGATAAGGCGTGGCTGATCTAGCGCATTTCCCGTCAAACGTGAAACCGCACGCCCAAAAGAGCAAAAAATACGGCCAAACAAAGACCCGCGCCAAGCCGCCGACGTCCCGCTAGCGCTGACAGGTCGCGCAATAGAAGGTCGAGCGGCCCGATTGCGTGATCCGCATGATGGTTCCCGTACAACGAAGGCGGTCGCAAGCGGCGCCCTCTTTGCCATAGACCCTGAAGGAGTGCTGGAAATAGCCGAGTTCGCCATCGGCCTGACGATGATCGCGCAGGGTTGAGCCGCCGGCGGCGACCGCCTCCTCCAAAACGGCGCGGATCGCGGCGGCCAGTCGTTTGGCGCTGGCGGTCGGCTTGCCGTTTGCGCCGGCGATTGCGCCAGCCTCCCCCAGGGGCGACAGGCCGGCGCGATGAAGGGCCTCGCTGACATAGATATTGCCGAGGCCGGCGACGAGGCTTTGATCGAGCAGCGCGGCCTTCAACGGCGATTTCCGGCCGGCAAACAGCCGCGCGAGAGCCGCGCCGTCGAAATCATCGCCGAGCGGCTCCATGCCGAGCCCTTTGAACAGCGGATGGGCGGCAAGACCGCGTGACGAAGCGAGGTCCATCAGGCCGAAGCGGCGCGGATCATTATAGACGATGCGCGCCCCGCCCTTCAGATGAAATACGACATGGTCATGCGCGGCGTTCTTCGCGCGCTCGAAATGGAAGTCGCCCGGGGTTTCCGTCTCTTGCCTCTCGATGCGGAACGAGCCGGACATGCCGAGGTGCATGATCAGCGTCTCGCCGCTGTCGAGCGCGGCGAGGATATATTTGGCGCGTCGCGACAGGTTCTCGATGCGCCGTCCGGCGAGCCGCTCGGCGAAATGCTCGGGGAAGGGGAAACGCAAGCCCGCGCGGCGCAGTTCGATCCTGTCGATTTTCGCATGAGCCATCGCCGGCTCCAGGCCGCGGCGCACGGTTTCGACCTCCGGCAATTCAGGCATCGGCATGGCTCTGGATGATTGCGAGAAACGCCGCGCCGTATTTCTGCAGTTTGGCGATGCCGACGCCGTGAATGGCGGCGAGTTCTTCGAGATTTCGCGGCCGGCGCGCCGCCATTTCGATCAATGTGCGATCGGGAAAAATGACATAGGCCGGCTGATGCTGGCGATGAGCGAGATCGCTGCGCAACGCCTTCAGGGCATTGAGAACGCCGGCGCTGGCTTCGCCGCGCGGCGCCGGCGCTTCGCCCCGCCGGCGCGGCTTTTTCGCAACGACGTCTTCGCGCAACGAAAACGGCGCCTCGCCGCGCAGAACCTTCCGCCCTTGCTCAGTCACGATCAGACGATCGCGATCGGAAGAATCATGTGCGATGAGTTTCGCCGACAGCAGTTGGCGCAGCACGCCTCGCCAATCGGCCGGCGTGCGCTCGCGCCCGACGCCGAAAGTCTTGAGGCTATCGTGCCCGTGCTGGATCACTGCGTCGGTCGCTTTGCCGGCCAGGATATTGGCGAGGTGGCCAAAGAAGAACCGCCCCGACGTGCGCAGCACCGCCGACATCGCTTTTTGCGCGTCGAGCTGCCCGTCGAACAGGCGCACGCCGCCCTCGCAGACGTCGCAGCGCCCGCAGGGCTCGGCCTCCTCGCCAAACAGGCCGAGCAGAACCTGACGCCGACAGCGCGCCGATTCGCACAGCGAAACCAGATCGTCGAGTTTCTTCTCTTCGATTCGCTTGCGCGCGTCGGGCGCATCGCCTTCGGCGATCTGGCGGCGGCGCAGCGCGATGTCGCCGGCGCCATAGAGGGTGAACGTGTCGGCGGGCAGACCGTCGCGCCCGGCGCGCCCGATCTCCTGATAATAGGCCTCGACGGAGGAAGGCATGTCGGCGTGGAAGACGAAGCGCACGTCCGGCTTGTCGATGCCCATGCCGAAGGCGATTGTCGCGCAGACGATGACGCCGTCGCTCTGCAGAAACTCGTCCTGGTTTTTCGCCCTCACCTGATGATCGAGGCCGGCGTGATAGGGCAGCGCGCGCCGCCCCTGGCGCGACAGCTCCTCGGCCAGTTCCTCGGTGCGCTTGCGCGAGGCGCAATAGATGATGCCGCTTTCGCCCTTATGCGCCTCCAGCCGGTCGCAGAGCTGTCGCGTCGCATTGGCCTTCGGGCGCATGGCGAGGAACAGGTTCGGCCGGTCGAAGGAGCGCACGAAAACGCGGGGGCGGCGCGCGAACAGCCGCGCGATGATGTCGGCGCGGGTCGGCCCGTCGGCGGTGGCGGTCACCGCGATCGTCTGCACGCCGCCGAGCGCTTCGGCGACATCGCGCAGTCGCATATATTCGGGTCGGAAATCATGCCCCCATTGCGAGACGCAATGGGCTTCGTCGATAGCGAAGAGGTCGATCCGGGCGTTTCTCAGCAGCGCGATCATATCGTCACGCACCAGCCGCTCGGGCGCGACATAGAGCAGGCGCAGCGAACGATCGCGCAAGGCTTCGACGATGCGCTGGCGTTCATTCGCGTCGGAAGCTGAATTCAGCGCCGCCGCCGCTATGCCGAGTTCGCGCAATTGCGCGACCTGGTCGCGCATCAGCGCGATCAGTGGCGAGACCACCAATGCGAGACCCTCGCGCGCCATCGCCGGCAATTGGTAGCAAAGCGATTTGCCGCTGCCGGTCGGCATCACGGCGAGCACGTCCTCGCCGCCGAGCGTCGCGCCGATAATTTCCTCTTGGCCGGGGCGAAAGCCGGGAAAGCCGAACACGCGGCCTAGATCGGCGCGAGCCTTGTCGAGAAGCGCTTCGCTATTCATCGCTTTGCCCGCCTGGCGGGATCAAAGATCGGGGTCCACTGAACGTCCTCGATACGTTCGGCGCCGCAGGCGAGCATTGCGAGGCGGTCGAGCCCGAGCGCGGCGCCGCTGGCCGCGGGCATGGAATCGAGCGCGGCGAGGAAGTCCTCGTCGAGCGGGTAAGTCTCGCCATAGACGCGCTGCTTCTCGGCCATCTCCGCCTCGAAACGCCGCCGCTGCTCGGCCGAATCGGTCAATTCGCCAAAGGCGTTGGCGAGTTCGACGCCGCAGGCATAAAGTTCGAAACGATCGGCCAGACGCGGATCGTCGGCGCTGACGCGCGCCAATGCGGCTTCGCAGGCTGGATAAAGGCAAAGGATCGTCGCGCGTCCAAGTCCCAGCGCGGGCTCGACTTTTTCGCTCAAAATCCGGCTGAAAATATCGGACCAATTGTCGTCGTCGGCGATTCGCAGGCCCGCCGCCATGGCTTGCGCGGCGATTGCGTCGCGATTCCCAGTGCGCCCATCGACGCCCAGGCTGTCGAAGAGATCGAGGCCGGCATAGCGTAAAAATGCGTCCCGGACGCTGAGCCGCTCCGGCCTGACGAAAGGATCGGACTCCCTGCCGCGAAAGCGCAGGCGCCGCGCGCCGGCCCGCTCGGCCGCGATCGCGACGATTTCAGCGCAATCGTCCATCAAGGCCTCATAGCCGGCCCCGGCGCGATACCATTCGAGCATGGTGAATTCGGGCGCGTGCAGCGCGCCGCGCTCGCGGTTCCGGAACACGCGCGAGAAGGCGAAGATGCGGCTCTCGCCCGCCGCCAGCAGCTTTTTCATCGCAAATTCCGGCGACGTGTGCAGGAAGGCTGGCGCCCGCACGCCGTCCGGCCCGATGATTTCAGTCGCAAATCCATGCAGATGCGCCTCATTGCCCGGCGAGGCCTGCAGGATGGCGGGCTCCACTTCGATGAAGCCTTGGCGTTCGAAATAGGCCCGCAAAGCGCCGATGATCCGCGTGCGCGCCAACAGGCGCGGGCGGCGATCGGAATGGCGGTCCTTCGACCAGAATGGGGAGGGCGATTTCAAGGCGGGCAATCTGTCCTGGCGGCGCCATTTGCCCATACGGAACAATCCGTCTGGCCTTTGGCGGCAAAATCGGTATGTTGCCCGCCGCAATAGCGCAAGTGCGGGATCGGCGCGCTTTTCAAACCGTCGCCGCCGACTCTATCTAAGGACTGAAGACGTGAAAGTCATCGCAAGCTCGATTCGAAAAGGCAATATTATCGAGCGGGAGGGCGGTCAGCTCTGCGTCGTTCTGTCGGCCGAAAGCTTTCACCCGGGCAAGGGCACGCCCACCACCCAGATCGACATGCGGCGCATTTCGGATGGCGTGAAAGTGACGGATCGCTTCAAGACCACCGAGCAGGTCGAGCGCGCCTTCGTCGAGGACCGCAATTTCAGCTATCTTTATTCTGACGGCGACGGCCATCATTTCATGAATGACGAGACTTTCGAGCAGATGCAGGTGGCGACCGACGTCATCGGCGATCAGGGTCAATGGCTGCAGGAAGGCATGAAGGTGATCCTGTCGATCTTCAACGACACCGCCGTAGCGATTCAATTGCCGCCTCGCGTCACGTTGGAAATCACCGAGACGGAGCCGGCGATGAAGGGCCAGACGGCCTCCTCTTCCTATAAGCCGGCCAAGCTTTCCAATGGCGCGCGCGTGATGGTGCCGCCCCATGTTTCAGCCGGCACGCGGGTCGTCATCCAGACTGACGACGGCTCCTATGTCGAGCGCGCGAAGGATTGAGTTCGCGCTAAAGCCGTTTTATCGCCGCCGCATGAATCACCGTAAATCTGAGGGAGAGGCATAATGCAGTTAGGCATGATCGGGCTAGGGCGGATGGGCGCCAATATCGTGCGTCGGTTGATGCGCAATCAGCATTCCTGCAGCGTCTATGATCGCGATCCGGCCCCTGGCAAGGCGCTGGCCGCCGAAGGCGCTCATTTCGCCGGCTCGCTGCAAGAACTCGTCGCCTCGCTGACGGCGCCGCGCGCCGTCTGGGTCATGCTGCCGGCTGGCGCGCCGACGGAACAAACGATCGAGGCGCTCATACCGCTGCTCGAGGCCGGCGACGTCATCATCGACGGCGGCAACACATTCTGGCAGGACGATGTCCGGCGCGGCGCGGCGCTCGCCAAGAAAGGCCTGCACTATATCGACGTCGGCACCAGCGGCGGCGTGTGGGGGCTGGAGCGCGGCTATTGCATGATGATCGGCGGCGACGCCGCCGTGGTGCGTCGGCTCGATCCCTTGTTCAAGGTTTTGGCGCCGGGCCGCGGCGACGTTCCGCAGACGCCCAATCGCGAAGGGCGCGATCCGCGCGTCGAAGAGGGCTATCTGCACGCGGGGCCGTGCGGCGCCGGCCATTTCGTCAAGATGGTTCATAACGGCGTCGAATATGGCATGATGCAATCCTATGCCGAAGGCTTCGACATTCTGCGTCATGCCGACGCCGAATCGCTGAAGCCGGAGCATCGCTTCTCGCTGGATCTCGCCGATATTTCGGAAGTCTGGCGCCGCGGCAGCGTCGTCACCTCATGGCTGCTCGATCTGACCGCTTCGGCTCTGGCCCACGAAGGCGGCCTCGATTCCTATTCCGGCATTGTCGAGGATTCGGGCGAGGGCCGTTGGACGATCATGGCGGCGATCGACGAGGCGGTGCCGGCCGAAGTGTTGTCGGCGGCGCTGTACACAAGGTTCCGTTCGCGCCAGAGCCATACTTTCGCGGAAAAGGTTATTTCCGCGATGCGCAAGGGCTTTGGCGGTCATATCGAGCCAAAGGCGGACAAGGGCTGAACGCGCAGGTCGCGGTGATTTTTGCTAAAACCAGCTTTCGTCATCGCGAGGTCAGGTGAGTGCGCGGCGTTCACCTTGGCGAAGCGACGAAGCGATGCAGAACAGGCTGTTGCAGCCTTCGTCTGGATGGCTTCGCTGCCGCTCCGCAATGATGGCCGGATGACACGGTCGCCGATCATCGCGTTCTAATAAAATCCGATAGGGAAATGCTTGAGGTAGAGCTCGGAATAGATTCCGCGCGCCGCCAGCCGGGCGAGCGCCCAATCGAGCGCGCGGCGAAGGGTAGCGTCCTCCTTGCGCAGGGCGATGCCGACACCCTCGCCGAAAAACCGGCTCTCGCTATAAGGGCCGCCCTTGAAGGCGCAGCAATCGTCGGAGGCCGCGCCGTTGAGCCATATGGCGAGCGACAGGCCGTCGCCGAACGCTACGTCCACGGTGCGCGCGCGCAAGGCCTCGTAGAGAGCGGCGGCGTCGGGGAATGGCTTCTCGACGACGCCCGGAAAGAAGGCGTCGAGAAACGCCTTATGCGCCGAGCCAGCGACGACGCCGATCGTCTTGCCCTTGAGCATCGCCGGCGTCGCGTCGCGAAGCTCTGAATCCTTGCGCGTAACGAAACGGGCGGGCGTTCGATAGTAGGGTTGGGTGAAATCGAGCTTGTTGCGCGTCGCCGGCGTCGCCGCGATGGAGGCGACGATCGCGTCGCCTTTGCCCTCGAGCAGCGAATCGACGATCGTGTCCCAGCGGCGCGCCTGGATGGTGCAGCCGACCGTCAGTTCTTCGCAGACGGCGCGGGCGATTTCGACATTGAAGCCGGCGAGCGAACCGTCGGCCAAAGCGAAATTGAGCGGAGGATAATCGTCGTCGGTAAGGAAACGGATGGCGCGAAGCCCGGTCAGGTCAGGCCGCTGGAGCTGCAGGCCGGGGTCCCAGAAGCTCGGCGTTGCGACGCGCGCATCCTGCGCGTCCGCTGACGCGGCGAGCGTCATCGCCGCGAGCGCAAATAACAGCGGGAGAAAGCGCAACCGAGTCATCGTTAGCGGACCGCAACGGGGCTTTGGGACGCGCCGTCATTGCGAGGGAGCGAAGCGACGAAGCAATCCAGGCGAGGCTAACGGAGCTCAGTCTGGATTGCTTCGTCGCTTCGCTCCCTCGCAATGACGGCCAAATTGCCCAGTCTCGGGACCTATCTAACCTGCCTCTCACGGCCGGATCAAAGCTTTTCTTCCTCAGCCTTATCAGTCTGAAATATCTCTTTCTATCGGCCGTGAGCCGACTCGCCGAATGTGCGCCGCCCGGCGCGCAAAAACGCCTTTTGCTTCACATCCGCGATTGACTTGACGACGCGTCTTCCTACTGTGCGCAGCGCAATCGACCTCGTCCGGTTCGAATTCTGGAGCAAGTTCAAGAGAATGCCTGCTGATTTTGTCGACGTCCCGCTGGAAGCCGCGCAGGCTTCGAAGGCTTGGCCCTTCGAAGAGGCGAGGAAGCTCGTCGCCCGCATCCAGCGGACCGGACAAAGCGAAGTGTTGTTCGAGACCGGCTACGGCCCCTCGGGTCTGCCGCATATCGGCACGTTCGGCGAAGTCGCGCGGACGACCATGGTGCGCCACGCGTTTCGTGCGCTGACGCAAGACAGGATCAAGACGCGGCTGATTGCGTTTTCCGACGATATGGACGGCCTGCGCAAGGCGCCTGACAATATCCCCAATCGCGACCTCATCATCGCCCATCTCGGCAAGCCGCTGACCGAGGTGCCCGATCCGTTCGGCGAATATGACAGTTTCGCCGCCCAGAATAATGCGCGGTTGCGGCGGTTTCTCGACGCCTTCGGCTTCGACTATGAATTCGCCTCCTCGACCGCCTATTACAGAGCCGGGCGTTTCGACGCCGCTCTTCTGCAAATGCTGGCGCGGTTCGAAGCGGTGCAGAAAATCATGTTGCCCTCGCTGCGCGAAGAGCGCGCCGCGACCTATTCGCCGTTCCTGCCCATTCACCCGCTGACCGGCGTCGTGATGCAGGTTCCGCTGCTTGCTCATGATGCGGCCGCCGGCACGATCAGCTGGCGCGATCCCGACAGCGGCGAATCGTTCGAGACGCCGGTCACCGGCGGCCAGTGCAAGCTGCAATGGAAGCCCGATTGGGCGATGCGCTGGGTCGCGCTCGGCGTCGATTATGAAATGGCGGGCAAGGATCTGATCGATTCGGTCAAACTGTCGTCGGCGATCGCGCGCGCGCTCGGCGGCCAGCCGCCGGAAGGTTTCAATTACGAGCTCTTCCTCGACGACAAGGGCCAGAAGATTTCCAAGTCGAAGGGCAATGGACTGTCCATCGAGGAATGGCTGACCTATGCGAGCCCAGAGAGCCTTTCGCTGTTCATGTTCCAGAAGCCGATGGCGGCCAAGCGGCTCTATTTCGACGTCATTCCGCGCACGGTCGACGAATATTTGGGCTTTCTCGACGCCTATCCGCGTCAGGAATGGAAAGAGCGGCTCGGCAATCCTGTCTGGCATGTGCATGCCGGCGCGCCGCCCGCGCCAGAGCGCCTCGTCCACGGCGAAAACGCCGAGACGCCGGTCGCCTTCAGCATGCTGCTCAATCTCGCCGCCGTCGCCAATAGCGAGAATCCGGCGGTGCTGTGGGGCTTCCTGCGCCGCTACGCGCCGTCCGTTTCGCCGCACACCCATCCCAGGCTCGACCGGCTGGTGCATTATGCGGTCGCTTACTTCAGGGATTTCGTGGCCCCGAAGAAGCGCTACCGGCTCGCTGACGATGTCGAGGCCGCCGCCTTGCAAGCTTTGTCCGTCAGTCTCGCCACCCTGCCCGCCGATTCCAGCGCCGAGGCCATCCAGCATGCGCTCTACGATCTCGCGCGGCCGATCCCGCGTTATCAGGACCTCAACGCCAAGGGCGCGACGCCCGAGCGGCCCGGCGTCTCGAACGACTGGTTCAACATGATCTATCAGGTGCTGCTCGGCGAGGAGCGCGGGCCGCGGCTCGGCTCGTTCATCGCGCTCTACGGGATCGCGGAGACGCGGGCGTTGATCGCGCGGGCGCTCGGTGGCGAGCTTGTTGGGGAGAGGGCGGCTTAAGGATCGAGGTCGCGCAGGGACGTGCGGTCGCGTTCACCGATGTCGGTCACTGAGAGTGGCGGTTCCGCGAGCAGTCGCCGGAAGCTCGGAACCTTCGCCAGGCGTCGCCATGTCGTCCAGGAAATCACCACGGCTTCCTTGCGACCATGTCGCGTGATCGCGAATTCTTCGCCGCGCAGAACGCCGTCGAACAGTTCAGTGAGCGTCGCTTCGACATCGTTCAGCGAAATCTCGTGCATTCCACTCGTCTGTCTGACCTTCTCAGTCACGTCGCGCGCGACCGATTAGTCGCCTCCACGCCTCACCGCAGCAGCGTCCCGTTCGCCTCCAGCACCAGCCCCGCCAGATAAAGCGATCCGGCGATCAGGATGCGCGGCGGCACGGCCCAGTCGCGGGCGGCGAGGAAGCGCAATGCGGCCTCGACGCTCTGGCAGGCGGCGGCGTTGAGCCCGACGCTTTGGGCGAAGCCGGCGACTTCCTCGGCGGTGCGGCCGGCGTGCTCGCCCGAGATCGGCACGGCGAGCGTTTCCTGGGCGAGGCCGTTGAAATGGCGCAGGAAGCCGGCGGTGTCCTTGGTGTTGAGCGTGCCGCAGATCAGTACCAGCGGGCGCGGCGCTTGATCCTCGAAATCGGCCATTGCCTCGGCGAGCACACGCCCGCCTTCCTCGTTGTGGCCGCCGTCGAGCCAGATTTCGGCGCGCGGCGGCGCAAGATCGACGAGGCGGCCGCCGCGCAGCCGCTGCAGCCGCGCCGGCCAATCGGCCTGCGCGAGGCCCCGCTCGAGCACGCGGGCGCTCAATGCGGGCTCGATCGCGCGCAAGGCGGCGAGCGCGCTGGCGGCGTTGATATGCTGATGGCGCCCGACGAGACGCGGCAGCGGCATGTCGAGCAGGCCGATCTCGTCCTGGAACACCAGGCGGCCGTTTTCCTCATGCATGGTGAAATCGCGACCGCCGATTATGCGTGGCGCGCCGACGCGAACCGCTTCCTTTTCGATGATTTCGAGGGCGAGGGGATTCTGCTCGGCGATGATGGCTGGCGCGCCGCGCTTCAGGATGCCGGCCTTTTCATAGGCGATCTTGTCGACGGTGGCGCCGAGGAACTCAGGATGATCCATCGAGACCGGAGTGATGATCGTCGCGGCGGGCCGCGCGATCACATTGGTCGCGTCATAGCGCCCGCCAAGGCCGACTTCGAGCAGGAGATAATCGGCGGGAATCTCGCTGAACAGCAAAAGCGCGGCGGCCGTGGTGATTTCGAACACCGAAATCGCCTGGCCGGCATTGACCGCCTCGCAGCGATCGAAGGCGGCGAACATGCGTTCATCGTCGACAAGCTCACCGGCGAGGCGAATGCGCTCGTTGAAGCGGATCAGATGCGGCGAAGTATAGACATGGACGCTCTTGCCCGCCGCCTCCAGGGCGGCGCGCATGAAGGCGATCGTCGAGCCCTTGCCATTGGTGCCGGCGACATGGACGACCGGCGGCAGCTTGTGCTGCGGCGCCCCGAGATCGGCGAGCAGGCGCTCGATGCGGCCCAGCGAAAGATCGATCCTTTTGGGGTGGAGCGGGGCGAAACGCGTCACGATCGCGTCCTGCTGGTTCATGCCTTCTCCTGCGTGGGAATTTAAAGCGCGTGACGGAACTCAAGCGGCGGCGGCTTCCGGCCGGTTGGCCGGCGTATGGGTGAGCAGGCGGCACAGGCGCGCGAGCAGCGGGCGCAGCTCGGCGCGCGGCGCCACCATATCGACCATGCCGTGGTTCTTGAGATATTCGGCGCGCTGAAAGCCGTCCGGCAGCCGTTCGCGGATGGTCTGTTCGATGACGCGCGCGCCGGCAAAGCCGATCACCGCGCCCGGCTCGGCGATGTGAACATCGCCGAGCATGGCATAGGAAGCGGTGACGCCCCCTGTGGTCGGATTGGTCAGCACGACAATATAGGGGAGCCCCGCGGCGCGAAGCCGGCGCACCGCGACGGTGGTCCGCGGCATCTGCATCAGCGCGAACATGCCTTCCTGCATGCGGGCGCCGCCCGAGGCGGTGAAGATGATGAACGGCGTGCGCCGCTCGAGCGCATTCGTCATGCCTGAAATGATCGCCTCGCCCGCCGCCATGCCGAGCGTGCCGCCCTGGAACGCGAAATCCTGCACCGCGGCGGTGACGGCAAGGCCCTCGAGCTTGCCGAAGGCGAGGGTCACCGCATCGGGTGCGCCGGTCTTGAGGCGATATTCCTTCAGCCGGTCGGAATAGCGCTTGATATCGCGAAACTTCAGTGGATCGGAGGGCACTTCCGGCGTCGGCAATTCGTCATAACGTCCTTCGTCGAACAGGCTGGCGAGCCGCGCCTTGGCGCCAATCGCCATATGGTAGCCGGAGCCCGGCACCACGAACAGATTGGCCTCGAGGTCCTTGTGGAACACGAGCTGGCCGCTCTCGGGACATTTGACCCAGAGATTTTCCGGCGTCTCGCGCCTCAGGAAGGAGCGAATCTTCGGCGGGACGACATTGGAAATCCAGTTCATCGCAATCCTTTCAACCGGCCCCGCGACGGGGACCGTCGCCGATCATTTCGCGGCGGCCACCGCCGCGCCGCGCACGCCCCTGGCGAGTTCAGCGACCAGGCTGGTCACATCAGGCAATGTTCGGGCGCTCGCCTTGCCTTCGATGAGCGATCCGCGCAGCGCCTCGACAATCGCCGAGCCGACCACGACGCCATCGGCGATGCCGGCGATTGCCGCCGCGCTGGCGGCGTCGCGGACGCCGAAACCGACCGCCACCGGTAAATGGGTATGCGCCTTGATGCGCGCAACAGCGGCGCCGACCTTGCGCGCGTCGGGCGCCGCCGCGCCGGTGATGCCGGTGATCGAAACGTAATAGACAAAGCCGGAGGTGTTGGCGAGCACGGCCGGCAGCCGTTTGTCATCGGTGGTCGGCGTCGCCAGGCGGACGAAATTCAGGCCGGCTTTCAGCGCCGGAAGGCAAAGCTCGGCATCTTCCTCAGGCGGCAGGTCGACGACGATCAGCCCGTCGATCCCGGCCGTCTTGGCGTCGCGCAGGAAGGAATCGACGCCATAGATATAGATAGGGTTGTAATAGCCCATCAGAATCAAAGGCGTCGTCGCATCTTCCTTGCGAAAATCGGCGACGAGGCCGAGCGTGCGCCGCATCGTCTGGCCGCCCTTCAGCGCGCGCAGGCCCGAAGCCTGGATCGCCGGTCCGTCGGCCATCGGATCAGTGAAAGGCATGCCGATCTCGATAATATCGGCGCCGGCCCCCGGCAGCGCTCTGAGAATGGCGAGCGAGGTCGCCGGATCCGGGTCGCCCGCGGTGACGAATGTCACCAAAGCCGCGCGGCCCTCCTGGCGCAGAGCGGCGAAACGATTGTCAATGCGAGTCATCATGCCGGCTGGTTAGCATGGCGTGCGGCGGAGGGAAACCGCGGGCGGACAGTGACGGCGCCGGCCGCGCGGCCTATCCCGCCCGTTCGCTCTTCAGCCGCTGATAGGCGGCGTTGATGCGGGCCAGCACGCTATCCGCATGGCGCAGCATTTCCGGGGGCAGGCCGAGCGCGGCGAGGCGGTCGGGGTGATAGGCCTTGGCGAGATCGCGCCAGGCGGTCTGGATCGTCGCTTCGGAGGCGTCGGCGGCGACGCCGAGAACGAGGCGCGCGTCTTTGGCGTCGAAACGGCTGAAGTCGCCGGCGCCGCGGTCGGCGGCGCGGGGCTCGGGTGCGTCATGCGGGTCGATGCGGGCGATTTCGGTCTTGAGGATGAAGGAATGTCGGCCGTCCCCGTTCTCCATTTCGATGAACGGCCCGTCGTCGTTGAGCGTCTCGCGCAAGGCGCGGTGGGCCGGAATGAGGATCGCGCCGGCCTCGCTCTCGCCCGAGCGCATTTTCAACGTGGCGCGGAAGCGCTTGAGGTTGTTGACCGGATCGGCCTTGCTGAACATCGTCTTACGCCGGGATCGCCGCAGCGGCCTGCGCGGCTTTAGCGGGCACTCTCGCGAGGGAAGATTGCCAAATCGATAAGGCGGTGCGTGGCTCCCGCCGTTCCCTTTGACAGAGCGCTGGATGAATCTCCAACCGCCCGCCTCGCGGTTTCTCAATCTGCTACGCCCTGACCGGGTTCAAACACATGTGAGACAGCCGCCGGTCGTGGCGACAACGCCTCATTGATTGCATGGAGGCGATTATGCGCGAGAGGAATTCGAACTCAAGGACGATCGCAAAGCGATCGCCGCCTTCCGCGGTCGCCTGAAAGGCGATCCTTGACTTCGAATTCCTCTCGCGCACGCGCTCCGCCATGCAAACAATGAGGAAATCTGCTCTCGGTCATCGTCGCATATGTCATGAACCCGATACGCCCTTGACGCCTGCCCCTCACGCGAACTATAGCTCCGCCGCCGGGACGGCGCGCCGTCCCCGTAAGCGTTAACGTCACTCAACGCGCCATCGTTCAGTCCGGCCAATCGGCCGGATGGACTTTTGAGGCGCATCTGATGAGCGACGTAACCCGTGACTCCCCGTCGACCATACCCGCCGCGCAGACCGAATTTGCCGGTCTGGCGCCGCTATTCCTGATCATCTTTCTTGGCTTCCTCGCCATCGGTGCGCCGCTGCCCGCCTTGTCGCTCTATGTTCATGATGGACTGGGCTTCAGCCCCGCCGTCGTCGGCTGGACGATCGGCATCCAATCGCTGGCAACCGTACTGACCAGGCATAGCGCGGGCGCCCTCTGCGATCGTCGCGGCCCGCGCCGCGCCGTACTCATCGGCCTGCCGTTCGCGGCCTTGTCGGGATTGTTTTATCTCGCCTCCGTCTCAGCGTCGCTCGGCGCCGAAGCCAGGCTCGGCCTGCTGCTGATCGGCCGGTTGACGCTCGGTCTCGGCGAGAGCCTGTTCATCACCGGCGCGATGAGCTGGGGCATCGCCCGGATCGGGCCGGCGCGCACCGGCAAGGTGATGTCCTGGCAGGGCATCGCAATGTATGCGGCGATCGGGCTCGGCGCGCCGCTCGGCCTGATGGTGCAGAACGCCTGCGGCTTTGCCGGCGTCGCTTGCCTGACGATCGCCACGCCGCTGCTGGCCGCCGCAATCGCCTTGAGCCTGCCTGCCGCCGCGGCGACCGGCGGCGACCGCACGCCTTTCCACCGTGTGTTCGGTCTGATCTGGCGGCCGGGTCTCGTCATCGCTTTGGCGAGCGTGCCCTTCGCGGCGATGGCGACCTTTCTCGCGCTCGACTATGCCGCGCACGATTGGTCCGGCGCCGGCCTCGCGCTGACCGGCTTCGGCGCCGGCTTCATCCTGGTGCGGCTTGTCGGCTCCCACCTGCCCGACCGATTCGGCGGCGCCAAGGTCGCCGCCTGTTCGCTCGCCGTGGAGACGCTGGGTCAGGCGCTGCTCTGGATGGCGCCGATTCCGAGCCTGGCGATCGCCGGCGCGACCCTGACCGGAATCGGCGTCTCATTGGTTTTTCCGGCGATGGGAGTCGAAGCGACCAGGCGCGTTCCGCCCGAACAGAGAGGCCGCGCGGTCGGCAATTTCATCGCTTTCTTCGATGTCGCGATCGGCTTGACGGGCCCGGCGCTCGGCCTCGCCGTGGGCCGCCTCGGCTACCCCTCCGCATTCCTTATCGGCGCCGGCGCGACGCTGGCGGCGCTGGCCTTCCTGAGGAGCGCCGTCGGCGCGAAAGCCAAACCATAAGCGCCTCGCTCAGGCGCTGCGTTTCTCCAGCGCCGCCAGCAGAATGCAGATCGCGATTCCTTCCGACGCGACGCGCACGTCGGCGAGCGGCGGATAGGTCGGCGCGAGACGCAGATTGCGATCATCGGGGTCGCGGCCATGCGGCCATGTCGCGCCGGCCGGCGTCAGCGCCAGGCCGGCCTCGCGCGCCAGCGCAACGATTCGGCGCGCCGTCCCCGCCGTCGCGTCGAGGCTGATGAAATAACCGCCCTCCGGACGCGTCCATTCGGCGGCGCCGGTTCCAGCCAGACGTGTCTCCAGCGCACTGATCACCGCCTCGAATTTCGGCGCCAGCAGAGCGCGATGCGCGTCCATGTGGCGAAGGAGACCGGCCTCGTCTTTGAGGAAACGCACATGCCGGAGTTGATTGAGCTTGTCCGGTCCGATCGTGCGCTTGCCCGCGCGCGCCAGATACCAGCGCAGATTGGCTGGGGAGGACGCGAAGAACGCAAGACCGCCGCCGGCGAACGTCACCTTCGATGTCGAGGCGAAGACGAAGGCGCGGTCGGCATGGCCGGCCTTCTCACACAGATCGAGAATATCGGCGATTGCGCGCCGTCGTTCGGTCAGGTGATGAACCGCATAGGCATTGTCCCAGAACAAGCGAAAATCAGGCGCGCCGGCTTTCATCGCCGCCAGCCGGCGTACGACCTCGTCCGAATAGACCTCGCCGCTCGGATTCGAATATTTCGGCACGCACCACATGCCTTTGACGGTGGGATCGGCGACGAGCGCCTCGACCGCATCCATGTCGGGCCCCTGGCCGGTCATCGGCACGGGGATCATGCGGATGCCGAATTCCTCGCAAAGCGCGAAATGGCGGTCATAGCCGGGGACCGGACAGAGGAAAGCGGGCGCCGGCCCCTGAGCCCAGGGCGCAGGCGAGCCGGGCACGCCTTTCAGCAACGCCCAGACGAGGCAATCGTGCATGATCGCCAGGCTCGAATTGTCGCCGACCGCGATGCGCTCGGCCGGCGCCCCGAGCATCGGCGCGAACAAGGCGCGCGCTTCGGGCAGGCCCTGCAAGCCGCCGTAATTGCGCGCGTCCTCGCCCGCCTCGGTGGAATGGTCGCGATTGCCGGGAAAAGCGAGCAGACCGTTCGACAGATCGAGCTGTTCAGGCGAAGGTTTGCCGCGCGTCATGTCGAGCTTGAGCCCGCGCGCGCGGAACGCTTCGTAATCCCCGTGGACCTTGTCGCGCAAGGCGCGAAAATCTTCTTGATTCAGATCGGCGATGCGACTCAACTTGGAACCTCATTCATCCCGGGCTGCGCGCGCAGCGATCGGCGAATGATAAACGTTGTGACGCGCGCATCCAACTGCGGGGGCTGATTTCGATGCCCTCGCCCGCACAAGCCAGCCAGCCGGCCGCTCTCGCTTGTGACCCGCAGGACGAGGCCGAATGACTCGCAGACGCATAGAATCCGTCATCGCGAGGGAGCGGAGCGACGAAGCGATCCAGACTCAGCTCTGTTAGCTGTTTAGTCCCGGCATTTGATGGGTTGGATTGAGGTTGAAGCGTTCTGGCTCTTTTGTCCAGATTTTGCAGATGAACTCGTATGGCGTGAGGCCCTTGAGGGTCTTCAGTCTTCGGCCGAAGTTATAGGCTGCGACGAAGTCGCCCAGATGGCGGCGCAAGTGTTCATGGTTGTCGTAGTAGAAGCGTTTGACGGTAGCTTCCTTAATCGTGCGGTTCATGCGCTCGACTTGGCCATTGGTCCATGGATGTTTCGGCTTCGTTGTGCGGTGCTCGATGTCGGCCTTTGCGCAAGCGTATTCGAAGGCATGCGCCCGAAAGAGTTCGCCGTTCGCCATCGCCTCTTTGATCAACGGCACCGCTGAACCGCCTGCGCCTGGAGTGGTGAATTGGATGCCATTGTCGGTGAGAACTGTGTGGATCTTGTAGGGGACGGCCTTGAGAAGACGGCGCAGGAAGTCGCCAGAGACGGCTGTCGTCGCTTTTTCGTGCAGTTCGACGAAAGCGAACTTTGAGGTCCGATCGATGGCTACGAACATATGGAGCTTGCCCTGTTCGGTTCGGACCTCGGCGATGTCGATGTGGAAATAGCCAATCGGATAAGCTTTGAACTTGTGCCTGTTCGGCTTGTCGCCTTCGACATCAGGCAATCGAGAGATGCCATGACGCTGTAGACAGCGATGCAAGGACGAGCGCGTTAGATGCGGGATTGTGGCCTGCAATGAATAGAGGCAATCGTCCAGCGGAAGCAGCGTGTGCTTCCGGAAGGCGACCACGATGGCCTCCTCCTCGATCGACAGCACCGTCGACTTCGGCTCCTTTGGACCTGTTGGAAGATCGGCGAGCGAACTGCGGCTCTTCCATTTGGCTACGGTTTTCTGATTGATGCCGTAGCGCTTGGCCAACGCCCTCAGGCTCTCTTGACTATGCTGTATCGCTCGACGGATCGCCTCTGTCGTTGTGGCGCACCCATGAAGAATCTGGCCCATAGCGCATCCCTTGATTCGGACGATAAGAATGCACCATTAAACAATGGGATCAAACAGTTAGCCTTCGTCTGGATCGCTTCGCTGCCGCTCGCGATGACGGCTAGGCAGTGCCGTGAAAAGCCGGCGGCGCTGGCCGAGCCGCGCTTTTCGTCCGCGCTTATCGGAAGCCGCCCGACGCCAGCAGGGTCTCGCCAGTCAGCCAACCCGAATCAGCCGAGGCGAGGAAAACCGCGACCGGCGCGATATCTCCCGGCTGGCCCATTCGCGCGAGCGGCGTCTGCGCGACCATCTGTTTTTCGAAATCGCTGCCAATCACGCCGGCGGCATGCGTGCCTTCGGTCTCCACGCCGCCCGGATTGATGCTGTTCACCCGAATTTTCCTGGGGGCCAACTCCTTCGCCAGCACATGCGTGATCGCATCCACCGCGCCCTTGGTCGCCGTATAGATCGCGGTCATCGGCGGCGTCGTCCGGCTGGCGACCGAGCCGATGTTGATCACGCTGCCGCCCTCGGCGCCAAAATGCTTGGCCGCCTCCTGCGTCGTCAGCAACAATCCGAGAACATTGGTGTCGAACTGGCGATGAAACTCGGCCTCGGTCACCGATTCGAGCGGGCCGAATTGATAGACGCCGGCATTGTTGACCAGCACGTCGAGCGGCCCGAAAGCCTTCCGCGTCTCGGCGAACAGCCGCTGCACGTCTGCCGTTTTCGAAACGTCGGCCTGGATCGCGACGGCCTTGCCGCCTTGGGCCTTGATCTCGGCGACCACCTTGTCCGCGCCTTCCCTGCTGGAGGAATAATTGACCACGACCGCGGCGCCCGCCGCGCCGAAACCCTTGGCGATGCCCGCGCCTATGCCCTTCGACGCGCCGGTTACGACGGCGACCTTGCCCGATAATTTGCTCATGTGAGTCGATCCTGTGTAGCGTTTAATGGTTCGACATTTAGATAAGCATCGAATTGTTACAAGAGCCGCCAGCGCGTTTTCGTCTCGCAGAATCAGATTTTGGAAAGCTGCTCGAGATAGGCGGCCAAAACTTCGCGGTGCAGGACGAGGTTGGCGAATTTGCCCTCGCGGACAATTTCGATCAGGCCCGCGGTCTCCAACTCCTTCATATGGTGGGAGAGCGTCGCGGCGCTGATGCGATGGGACTGATGCAAGACGCTGCAAGGCAGCGGTTCCGAACTGCCGCCGATCTCCTGCAAAATCCGGTAGCGCCGCGGTTCGGCCAGGGCGCGCGCGACCAACGCGAACTGCCGGTCCGTCAATCCAGTTTTTGCCGCCTTCGCCATCTCTTCAAGTCACGTCGGGGGGATCAAGCGCTTGTCGCCTCGCGGATATATGAGGTTGGGGCAGCGCTTTGGCAAATGCTGGTTCACAGCGGCGCCGCGCCCTCGCTGCGCAAGAACAGGATTTTCGTATCGCCATAGACGCGCTCGTCCTCGATCGCGAATCCCGCCGGCGCGGCGATATCCGCCTTGGCGGCTTCCTCGATGACGCAGGTCGCCCCTTCGGCAAGCCAACCGCCCACGGCGAGCGCGGCGAGCGCCGGCCCGGTCAAGCCCTTGCCATAGGGCGGATCGAGAAAGGCGAGCGTGAACGGGGCGCCTGCCGGCGCCCTGCCGAGCCTGGTCGCATCGGCGCGCCAGATGCGCGTGACGCCGCCAAGCGCGAGCGCCTCGACATTGCCGCGCAGCAGCGCGCGCGCCTCGGCGCCGTCGTCGACGAATAAAGCAAAACTCGCGCCGCGCGACAAAGCCTCGAAGCCGAGCGCGCCGGAGCCGGCGAAAAGATCGACGACGCGGGCGCCGTCAAGAAGATCGGCATAGCGATGGACGAGAATGTCGAAGATCGATTCGCGCAGACGTTCGGATGTCGGCCGGATCGCGCGCGAGGCGGGCGCATTCAGCACGCGGCCGCGCAAACGTCCCCCGACGATGCGCATCGATCAACCCCGAGGCGGCCGCGACCCGCCGCCCCGCGGCTTGCCGCCGGAACGATCGCGCGGCGGCCCTTTGCGGAAGGGTTTGCCGCCATCGCGTGAAGGAGCGCCACGCGAAGGCCCTCCGCCCGGCCCTTTCCGGAACGGCTTGGCATCGTCCCGCGCGCGCGGCCCGCGGCCGGTCGCGCTTTCCCGAAACGGTTTGGCCTCGCCCCTCGGCCCCTCGCTGCGTCTCTTGTCGCCGCCGGCGGAATCGCGCGGCGGTCCCTTACGGAATGGCTTGTCCGAACGGCTCGGCCGGTCGCCATCGCGCCCGGGCCTGGCGTCGTCGCGGCGCGGCGGCCGGGCGCCTGCGCCCTCGCGGCGCGGCCTCGATTCATTGCGCGACGGACGTTCGTGAAACGGCGCGTCGCCCGTCGGCGCGCGCTCGCTCCGCGCGCGTTCATGCGCCGGCTTCGTCCGGTCGCCATGCCGAAACGTGCGGCCCGTCGACCGGCCTGCTCCGGCGCTCCGCTCCTTGGCGCGCGCGGCGGCAAGCGCCCGCCGACGCGCTTCCTCGGCGGTCGGCAGCAGGCGCTCGACCTTGACCTCGCGCCCCTTGCGGTCCGCGGTGGCGCCGCGTTCGATGCGCCTGCGCGGCCCTGCCTCGCCATCGGCGCTTATCTCAGCACGCAGCGTCGAGACATGTTTGCGCATTTTGGGACCATAAGAGGTCTTGGGATCGACCTTGGCCTTCGCTTCGCGTTCCTCAAAACCTCCGGGACGCGGCTTGCGATCGCCCCGCTGCGGCGGCCGACGCTCGCGGCCTTCCACGCGCGGCGGCTCCGGCGCGCCGCGCTCGGTCATGGGCGCATCAAAATCGACGCCGGCCTCGCGCGCGAGTTTCGCGCCAAGCTGATCGCGCAGCACGCGCGTGCGCACTTCGGCGACGGCGCCTTCTTCGAGTTCGCCGAGCTGGAACGGGCCGAACGAGACGCGAATCAGGCGATTGACCGCAAGGCCGAGATGTTCGAGCACTTTCTTGATCTCGCGATTCTTGCCTTCGCGTAAGCCCATCGTCATCCAGACGTTGGAACCCTGCGCGCGATCGAGAACTGCCTCTATGCCGGCATAATCGACGCCGTCGATGGTCACGCCTTCGCTCAGCGGGTTGAGCGTCTCCTGCGCGATTTCCCCATGCGCGCGAACGCGATAGCGGCGCAGCCAGCCGGTCGCCGGCAATTCGAGAACCCGCGCCAGCCCGCCGTCATTGGTCAAAAGGATCAGCCCTTCGGTATTGATGTCGAGCCGCCCGACGGCGATGACGCGCGGCAGATCTTCGGGCAGGTTTTCGAAAATCGTCGGCCGTCCGTCCGGATCACGCGCCGTCGTCACCAGGCCGCGCGGCTTGTTGTAGAGAAACAACCGCGTGCGCTCGGGCGCCGCCAGCGGCTTGCCGTCGACGCGGACGTCGTCGTTCTCGCTGATGTTGAAAGCCGGACTGTCGAGCTTGCGGCCGTTGACGACGACCCGTCCCTCGGCGATCCAGGCCTCCGCGTCGCGACGCGAGCACAGCCCGGCCCGCGCCATCACTTTGGCGATGCGCTGGCCCTCGCGCTTTTCCTGCGGCTTGGCGCCGGGCGCATCGAGGATGCGCCGGCGCGGCGACAGGCCTGCGCCTTCACGGGCGCCGCCGAATTTTGCTTTGTCGATCATCGCTCTTCCTAACAGGGGGGAGCGAGCGCGTCAGCTTAATTAAACGGCCTTCGCCGCGAGGTGGGCGGCGATCTTTGTGAACGATATGTGACGCAGGGCCGGCGGTCCGTCTTACTTGTGCGGCCCGAAGATGGCGCCGCGCCCGCTATTGACGCGCCGCGCCGCGCTTGCTTTTAAGCTTGGCGAAAAGCGCTTCGCGCCGGCTGATCCTTGCCCTTGGAGAACAGACATCATGACGCAATGGCCTCGACATGGGCGCATCGACGGCGCGATCGTGATGATCGGCTTCGGTTCGATCGGCAAAGGCACGCTGCCGCTGATCGAACGCCATTTCGATTATGACAAGGAGCATTTCGTCGTCATCGGCCCCGACGATGCCGATCGGAAATTGCTCGACGAGCGCGGCATAAAATTCGTGCATCTGGCGATCACCCGCGACAATTACCGCGAGATTCTTACCCGCTATCTCACCGCCGGCAAGGGCCAGGGGTTCTGCGTCAACCTGTCAGTCGACACCTCCTCGCTCGACATCATGCAACATTGCCGCTCGATCGGCGCGCTTTACATCGACACCGTCGTCGAGCCCTGGCCCGGCTTTTATTTCGATAAGAACATCGGCCCGGAGGCGCGCTCGAACTATGCTCTGCGCGAGACGGTGCTCGCCGCGCGCCGCGCCAATCCGGGCGGCGTCACCGCAGTCTCGTGCTGCGGAGCCAATCCCGGCATGGTCTCCTGGTTCGTCAAACAGGCCTTGCTGAATCTGGCCGCCGACATCGGCGACAGGGAACCGGAGCCGAAGACGCGCGATGAATGGGGCAAGCTCGCTCATCGCCTCGGCGTTAAAGGCGTACATATCGCTGAGCGCGACACCCAGCGCGCCAAGACGCCCAAGCCCATCAACGTGTTCGTCAACACCTGGTCGGTGGAAGGCTTTCTGTCGGAAGGCATGCAGCCGGCGGAACTCGGCTGGGGCACGCATGAGAAATGGACGCCTGCCAACGCCGGCTTTCATAAAAAGGGCTGCGGCGCGGCAATCTATCTCAACCAGCCCGGCGCCAACACGCGCGTGCGCTCATGGACGCCGACCGCGCAAGGACAATACGGCTTCCTCGTCACCCATAACGAGGCGATCTCGATCGCCGATTATTATACCCAGCGCGACGCGGCGGGCGCGGCGATCTATCGGCCGACCTGCCATTACGCCTATCATCCCTGCAACGACGCGGTCCTGTCGCTGCATGAAATGTTCGGCCGTGCGGGAGTGATGCAAAAGGAGCATCACATCCTCGGCGAGGCCGAGATCGCCGACGGCATGGACGAACTCGGCGTGCTGCTGTTTGGCCATGAGCGCAACGCCTATTGGTACGGCTCGCAGCTCTCGGTGGAGGAGACGCGCGAAATCGCGCCTTATCAGAACGCAACCGGCATGCAGGTGACCTCCGCCGTGCTTGCCGGCATGGTCTGGGCGCTGGAAAATCCGAACGCCGGCATTGTCGAAGCCGACGAAATGGATTTCCGCCGCTGCCTCGAAGTGCAGACGCCCTACCTCGGCCCCGTGATTGGCGCCTATACCGACTGGACCCCGCTGACCGATCTGCCGGGCTTCTTCCCCGAGGATATCGACACGTCTGACCCTTGGCAGTTCCGCAACGTGCTGGTGCGGTGAGGGGGCGACGAGCCCGGCGCTACGGACGCGAATAGGCGAGGTCGTCGGAGGTCATGCGCCAGACATCGCCCTCGCGATGCGGCCGCCACAGCGAGGATCGCCACGATCAGTCTTATCATGCCGGAGCCCCTCCCGCCTGATGAAATGCGTCGGCGGGGTGCGGCTGTCCATCGCTCCGCTGTCTGTGAAAAATTCCCGTACGGGAAAATTGGGCTGGCGCGATCGGTTTTGAAGCCGAAATCTCCCGATCGGGAATTTTCTGGTCTGGAATGCCTCGCCCGCTCCGGCCGAACGCAGATAACACGCGTCGCGCTGCCACCGCCACGCTCGCCGTAAAGTCATCCCGAAGGGACCGAAGCGGAGCAAAGGAGCGGCGTAGCCGCTTGACAGCGTCTCGGCGGTGTGGCCCTCCGCCCACTCGCCCCAAATGCCCACCACCCCGCTCCCGCCATTGACAATCCCGCGCCGGGCGAAGAAACCTCGCGCCGCCATCAAATCGGAAGCCGCCATGCCGCATCAACGCCTGCAAGCCATCGTCGAACAAGCCTTCGAAGACCGCGCGACGATCAACTCGCAAACCAAAGGCGAAGTGCGCGAGGCCGTCGCCGCGGCTTTGGCCCTGCTCGACAGCGGGCAGGCGCGTGTCGCCGAGAAAACGCCAGGCGTCGCCGGCGTCGAAGCCTGGAAGGTCCATCAATGGCTCAAAAAAGCGGTACTGCTGTCGTTCCGCCTCAATGACAGCGAAATCGTCGCGGGCGGCCCCGGCGGCGCAACCTGGTGGGACAAGGTGCCCTCGAAATTCGCCGGCTGGGGCGAGAATCGCTTCACCGAGGCCGGCTTTCGCGCGGTGCCCGGCTGCGTCGTGCGCCAGTCCGCCTATATCGCGCCCAACGTCGTGCTGATGCCCTCGTTCGTCAATCTGGGCGCCTATGTCGATGCGGGCACGATGGTCGACACCTGGGTCACCGTCGGCTCCTGCGCGCAGATCGGCAAGAACGTGCATCTGTCGGGCGGCGTCGGCATTGGCGGCGTGCTGGAGCCGCTGCAGGCCAATCCCACCATCATCGAGGACAATTGCTTCATCGGCGCGCGCTCGGAAGTGGTCGAGGGCGTCATTGTCGGCGAGGGTTCTGTCGTCTCGATGGGCGTATTCCTGTCGGCCTCGACCAAGATCGTCGACCGCGCCACCGGCAAGATCCACATCGGCTATGTCCCGCCCTACTCGGTCGTCGTCTCAGGCTCCCTGCCCGGCAAAGCCTTCCCCGACGGCTCGCCCGGCCCCTCGCTCTATTGCGCGGTGATCGTCAAGACGGTCGATGCGCAGACCCGCGCCAAGACCGGCATCAATGAATTGCTGAGAGATTGACGGGCGCGATCGTGGGCAGCGAGCGCTTCCGGTTTCTCTACCGCCAGGGCGAGGGAACCATCGATCGCCGCCAGTTCTGGTTGGCCTCCTGGCCGCCCGTCGCGATCGCGCTGGCGCTGACGCTGCTGTGGCTTGTAGTGGCGCCGCGCCAGGCGCGCGATCTGTCGCGCGAAGGCCTGATCGATTGGAGCATCGCCGCCACCTACGCCTATCTGATGATCTATGTGTTCGTGCTGTTCCTCTGCGCGATCGCGGAATATTTCGTCAGCGCCAAACGCTTCGCCGATCGCGGCCGTCCGCAGGCGCTCGCGGGCCTCGCGCCTTTCGCGATTTTTCTCGCCGGCGCCGCCAATTGGTACCAGCCGCGCTCGGAAGGGACGATGCCGGATTGGGCGACCTACATATTCGACGCGGCGGCGGTCGCAATCGTGATCTGGACGATCGTCGAGCTCGGCTTCATCGCCGGCGAGGCGCAGGCTCCGAAAAAATAGTCGCGCATAAGCGATTGACAGGAAACATCTATTCGCGATTCTCTCCCCTGGCGGAAAACAAAAGATTGCCCGCTTACGCCATCATGGGCATAATCAGGCACATTGGAGATGGCGGGTTTGAACACCGCCGCGACTGACCCTGGCCCGTCTCGGCGGCGCCGGCTGTTCTCTCCGAAAACTCACCAGACGCGAGAATATTCATGACGGACTCGAACGGCGTCAGCGTCGCCGCGCGGGCGCGCGGCGCGCCCATGCTCGACCAGGTCGCTGCCGGCAAAAGCATCGATCACATCGCCGGGACGCAGCGTTTGGCGCGCCGGCGCGTCGAGAAATACGTGAGCGCCGAATTGAAGGCGATGGCGATCTGGCCGGCGCGCGACTACGCCAAAATCCAGATCCGGCGGCTCGAAGCGCTCGTCGACAAACTGTCGGAAAAGGCCGATGGCGGCGACTTCAACGCGGTCGACCGGCTGCTGAAAGTGCTTGACCGCCTCGATCGCTATCACGGCTTTTCCTCGCGGTCGCTGCCTGAAGTCGTGGAGGAGGCCAACGAAAACCGGCGTCTGTTCAAGAAAATCCTGCAGGCGCTGGACAACCGCCATTCCGCCCAGACGAACCCGTGACCGACGAAGCGCGCGACGCGACAGCGACGGTCGATTCCGGGAACGGGCGCAGTCCACGGCCGCGGACATTTCGCGAAATGCTGGCTCTGCCGCCCGGCGAGCAGCGCAAATTTCTGCATGCGCTCTATCAGACCGGGCGCAGCGATCTGTTGTTCGACTGGCGCTTCTGGGCGCGGCCCGATCAATTGCCGCCGCCGGGCGACTGGGTCTATTGGCTGATCCTCGCCGGCCGCGGCGCCGGCAAGACGCGGGCCGGCGCGGAGGCGGTGCGCGAATGGATCAAGACTTTCCCGATCGTCAATCTGATCGGGCCGACCAGCGACGATACGCGCGACGTGATGGTGCTCGGCGAATCCGGCGTACTCGCCTGCTGTCCAAGGTCCGAGCGCCCGCATTACGCGCGCGCCTCGGCGCGCCTCTCATGGCCCAATGGCGCGATCTCGCAATTATTCTCGGCTGAGGAGCCCGATCGGCTGCGCGGCAAGCAACATATGAAGCTCTGGTGCGACGAACTGGCGGCCTGGCGCTATCCCGATTCCTTCGAACAGGCTTTGCTCGGCCTGCGCCTCGGCGATTGCCCGCAGGTCGTCATCACCACCACGCCGCGGCCGATCAAGATCATCAAGCAATTGCTGGAGGACAAGGACGCGGTGGTGACGCGCGGCGCGACATTCGACAACGCCGACCATCTTGCCCAGGCCTTCCTCAAGAAAATCACCGCCCGCTATGAAGGCCGCGCGATCGGCCGGCAGGAGCTCTTCGCCGAATTGCTGGAGGAGACGCCGGGCGCGCTATGGACGCGCGAATTGATCGAGCGCCATCGCATCGCGGGCAGCGCCGCGCCGGGTGAATATGTCGAGATTGTCGTCGCGGTCGATCCGCCCGCCACCTCCGGCGCCCGCGCCGACGAATGCGGCATCATCGTCGCGGCCAAGGCGGCCAATGGCGAAATCTATCTGCTCGCCGATCTCTCCAGCCAGGGCGACACGCCCGCCGGCTGGGCTGAGCGGGTGGTCGCCGCCTATCGCCATTTCAAAGCCAACCGGGTGGTGGCGGAGGTCAACAATGGCGGCGAAATGGTCGCCGACGTGCTGCGCCAATGCGAGGCCAACCTGCCGATACGATCGGTGACCGCGACGCGCGGCAAGTTCCTGCGCGCCGAGCCGGTCGCCGCAGCTTACGAGCGCGGCATGGTGCACCATGTCGGGGTTTTCGCCCGGCTCGAAGACCAGCTTTGCGCGCTCACCGCCGATTTCGACGCGCGCTCGGCCGGCTATTCGCCCGACCGCGCTGACGCCCTCGTCTGGGCGATCGCCGACCTCATCGACCTCGATCGCAAGAACCGCGCCGGCATGGTCGACTTCTACCGAGACGCCGCGCGCAAAAGATAGCAGCCCTTCGCCCCGCTTTGCGGGGAGAAGCAACTATCAGATGGGGTCGATTAAGCCGTTATGATTTTCCATGGTTGGTCTCTTTGTAGGACGGCGTTTGCGTAGATGATC
>Ga0209006_10000424_pt1 | contig 41165 bp, 13 predicted proteins | sample JacPin_JW_Ref_O2_FD_188567 | JGI IMG/M metagenome (GOLD analysis project Ga0209006, IMG submission 188567) | Forest soil microbial communities from Algoma, Ontario, Canada - Jack Pine, Ontario site 1_JW_Ref_O2 (SPAdes) (version 2) | ecosystem: Environmental > Terrestrial > Soil > Boreal... | reverse complement strand
GTCTTGCTGGCCGAGGACGATGACGCTGTCCGCGATATGTTGCGGGCAACGCTGGAACGGGACGGCTTTGAGGTAGTCGCCGTAGCGAACGTGTGCGACGCACTCCGTTACATCGCGACCGAGAACTTTGACGCACTGCTTTCCGACCTGCACATGCCACGCGCCGGTGATGGTTTTACCGTCGTGAGCGCCATGCGCCACACCCACCCACAAGCGGTCACTCTGGTGCTCAGCGGCTACCCCGCGATAGGCGAGGCTTTGTCTGCCATCCGCATGCAGGCTGACGAAATCCTTACGAAACCAGTCCAAGTCGCCGTCCTTCGGGAAGCTATCCGCAGGAAGCTTGCGAACCCGGTAGCTCACAGCCCGCTGCCAACGGAGAGCGTGGCATCCATACTGGAGCACGATCTGAGTGCTACGATTCAGGACTGGATGGCACTGGTGGAGTGCGACGAAGAGTTGACCTGTGTCCCGCTGAGCTTTGAGGACCGCACTGGCCATCTGCCTAATCTCATCGCTGACCTGATCTTCCGCTTACGCCTCGCTCCGACAGCAAAGGCCTCCGCCTCCGCCACCGCACGTCAACACGGGGATCTGAGACGTGAACAAGGCTACACCGCTGCGATGGTGGTAGAGGAGTCGCGGATTCTACAGGTCAGCATCTTTAACACCTTACAAAACAACCTCGACAAAGTGGATTTCAGCAGTGTACTCCGGGACGTGATTACCATCGCCGACGAAGTGGATTCGCAATTGAAGCAGGCTATGCTCAGTTACGCGCCCCCCGGGTTCCGGCTTCGCCCGGCGACGGCATAGAGCACTGAACGAACGCCCAAACTGTCGTACTATCGCCATTTCACGGATCGACCGACTCCGAAGCAAGAACAATAGGGTGCGCGGCCTGGCTCTTGGCGTGGTTTCATTCATTGGCTCCTGATTCCTCGGCCCGATCTTGATTTCGCATCGGACCTCGAAGACGACTCCCAATCTCCAGTCGCAATTTTCTTGTCCAAGTCGGCGAGTAAGACCTCAATTTCCTCGAGTATCGCAATTAGCTCTTCGGGGTGTTTCTCGCGCTGTGCCCTTCTCTGGAGACGCAACCATTGTTCTAATGTAAATTCCAAGGCTAAATGCTCCTTTTCGGATAGCTTTGTTCCTTCCGAGAGTATTTGTCCGAACCCGAAAAACCGTCTGTGACGATGGTCACCGAGCCGCCGGTTGTCCGCTGTGGATTTCCCGCAAAAAAAAAAGGACACGAGTCGTTGGCGCTCTATGGCGTCTATTGATCCGGGTTCCACAGGGGGATGTTCTCCTAGGATCACAACAGGGAATCCCCGCTTGATTTTCACCACGAGCTAGCGCAGTAATGGGTACAAAATGGGGGGTGCGGAATTGCGTAAAAGTGCGTTCCAAGTAGGGGATGTAATCCGCCAGCGCAGAGCAAAAGCCGAAGCCCGGATCGTACGAATTGTGGACTACTCTGAGACCCACCCGCTACATTCGAAAGGCAACGGGCCAACGGGAATTGCCTACATCGTTTCGCTTCCTGCCAGTCAGAAAGAAGCTCTGTGGCGCGAGGAAGACATAGAAGACATAACAGTAGCGGATTGTCCTTGAAAAAACGCTGCAAGCGTATCTTGGGACGCAGCGACAGGCCAGCGCAGTAGGATTAAGTTCCGAACCGCTCCGCCGTCCCCGAGGGCGGTCGTGCCTGAAGTGTGGGGCTTGTCGCACTTTCCGGGGGTTGATGGGCTGTTTGCGAAAACGGCTAGGGCTTCTTGCTCGGCTGCTTCAATTCTTCCTCGCTGGAACACAAGAAAAATGCGCGACGTTCTGCTGCCGTCATCTCTCTGCCAAAAGCGCACTTGAAGCAGTCAATAATCTGCTGATGAGACATCAGTGGGTGATCGCCGATCGGAAAACGCATCGTAGCGGTTGTTGGAAGTTAGGACAAAAGCCCCTTCAGAAGAACCTTGCTTTGAACTGTTGGTGTCTTTCGCGCGCCTGGTTCATGATTTTGGCAAACTCGGGCTCTCTGCGCACATTGTTGAGCAGAACATCCGATTCGAAATAGGGATAGCAAAAGAAACCGCCTTCAACACTGCGCCGCATCATTCGAAGTGATGAAGCTCTATCGCCGAGCACAGCATAAGCTTGCGCCACTTTGTAGATACCTTCTGCGTCGCTCACTCCGACCTTCTTGATTTTCTCTTCTGTCTCCTGCAACAGCGCAAGACCAGCAGCATTATTGCTCATTGCGTAGCTGAGTGCCTTACCAATCGCCGCCTGCATTAGAGAGGGATCCTGCTCGAAAGCGCGATCAAAGTCTGTTTTTGCTTCTTGCATTCTCCCGGCATGATATTCTGCGAACCCGCGATAGAACAAAATGTAGGGCGAGTCGTTCACGGGAAGGCTCTGCAGAAATTTGTCGTACTCACCGAGATAGAGATAAGCGTTCATCGCTGAGCTGTTGAGCTTCACCTGCGGATCAAATCTGCGCGCCAGTTCCGATTCGGTAATTGCTTGCGGCACCATGCCTCCGAAGCGATAGGCGTATCCCAATTCCCAGTGCGCTTCGGCGTTGTTTGGGCTGTTTTGTATGGCCTCTCTGAGGAGGGGAACCGATTGTTCGACCCTTCCAGTATCAGTGAGCAGATTTGCCATATACACCCGCGGCGCAACGAGAGCAGGATCGAGCGCAATCGCTTTTTCAAACGCCGCGTGTGCCCTGTCGTAATGCTCTTGTCCGCCGAACTGCAGCGATGCATTCGTCGCATAGGCGCGGCCGAGATATGCCCATGCAGGCGCGTACCCAGGCTCAATAGACGTCGACTTCTCCAGCATCGTGATGGCGGCTAAGAAATCGTTCAAAGAATAAAGATCGACTCCGCGCAGATAGTATTCGTAAGCCTTAGGGTTGATCGGCGCCTGTGGTTTAAGTCTTTTCGCTTCTGCGGGCGAAAGCGTCAGTTGCAATCCCTGAATAATCTGCTCAGAGACACGGTCTTGCACTGTGAGAAGTTTGTCGAATTTGGTGTTGAACGAATCCTGCCACAAGATCTTGTCGGGCTTTACGTCAATCAACTGTGTGGTGATTCTCAAGTCATCGCCATCTTTCAGGAAGCTGCTTGTGAGCAGAGTTCCTACGTTAAGCTCAGCCGCGACCTTTTGTGGATCGATGGTTTGATTACGGTACCGCTCTACGGAAGACGATGGGCGGACGGTCAGTGCACTGATGTAGGCAAGCTTCGTAATCACGGCGTCGGCCAGAGAGAAGCCAAGGAAATCAGTTTGCGGATCCCCGCGAAGATTACGAAACGGAAGAACAGCCAGAGTGCGTGGTCCCGCGGTATCAGCCGCAAATTGATGCGATCTGCGCGATGCGAGGTAATATCCGCCCGCGAACAGTGCTGCGACGATCACAGCTATCGCTACTGCCGCCGTCAGCCACCGAAAAGGATGGTGTGAGGTCGAAAGAGGGCCAGCCTTAGTTTCTGAAGCGGCTTCGATTCGAGGGCTCCCGCTGTTCGTTTGCAGCGGTAACACAAATTCGCTCCCCTGTTTACTGCTGGAACCTAGATGCACGCTTCGACTGCCGGTTTGGGCGATAGGTTCTTGCATCCTGCGAGAATCGCTAGGCAAAACAAACCGATCGCTTCCGCTACTAATTGCAGGATTCGAGCCCGACCCTCTTGAGGCCGCGTCATTCCAAGTAGGGCGCGGATGAGTCTCAATCTCACGCTTCACTCGTTTCAAGTCGGCCAGCATCTCGGCTGCGCTTTGATAACGGAGGTCACGATTTTTCTCAAGGGCTTTTTCAATGATGGCCTGCATGCCGAGAGGAAGATCTGGATTCAGTTGCGCAGTCGGAACCGGATCGTGCTCAAGAATCGCGCTGAATATCACGGCGGAGCTTTCCCCTCGAAATGGCAACGCGCCAGTGAGCATTTCGTACAGCACCGCGCCAAAGGAAAACAAATCCGTGCGTGCGTCCAATTCCCTTGCACGGGCCTGTTCTGGAGACATATACGCAACTGTGCCGAGCGCCGACCCTGGGCTGGTGAGGTACTCTTCATCGATCTGACTCAGGGTCCTGGCGCTTGCCAAGCCGGTGGCGGAAAGGGTGACTTTTGCCAGGCCAAAATCGAGAATCTTCGCGTGTCCACGCTTGGTGATGAAAATATTCCCTGGCTTGATATCGCGATGGATGATCCCTTGCGAGTGCGTCACCTCAAGCGCATCGGCGATTTCGATGGCAATGGAAAGCGCGGTTTCAATATCTACAGAACGGCCACCGATGCGATGTTTCAGCGTCAGGCCATCAAGAAATTCCATTGCAATGAAGCGCTTACCACCGTGCTCCCCAATTTCATAAATCGTGCAGATTCCGGGATGATTTAAGGCAGAGGCGGCGCGCGCTTCACGGTTAAAGCGCTCCAAGGCTTGAGCATCGCGAGAAACTTCGTCAGGAAGAAACTTAAGGGCAACAAATCGGCCTAAAGAAGTGTCCTCGGCCTTGTAGACTACCCCCATCCCTCCGCCACCGAGTTTTTCAACGATGCGATAGTGCGAGATGGTTTGGCCAATCACGTATCAAGAAATCCTACGTGCCACGAGAATGGGCGTCAAACGGTAAGCTGGCATTCGACGCTCAGGCAATCGAAACTCGTGGTTGAATGCAAGCAATTGGCTTGATGCTCGTCCCTTCTGGGCGATTTGTCGACAATCCGGGCAGGGCATATAGATGGAGCGCTTGCCTTGGTCTCCAGGATGGATTCCATGACCACCTTGCCACGGCATCCATCAAGGTGTGCTGAGGTGGGCGCGGAGTTGTGAACGTGGAAAACGGTTCCGACATGACGAGGGAAGAAGGCATCCGGACCGTCCACGCAGGGTCGAGCCATTTGGTCATTCTGGGCGCTGGGGCAAGTATCGCTTCGACCATTCACAACCCCGAACTCTCGGGAAAGAAGCTCCCGTCGATGGACAATTTCATTGACGTTGTAGGCTTGAGACAGATTTTGGATTCAGCGAGCAGTGATTGCCATACGGGTAACTTCGAGAGATTGGTCAACAGGTTTTCGACTACTTCAGCAGTCTTCGGCTTCCAGAAACGCCGACGATCTATGACTACTTGCTTTTGGCGTTGAGGCCCAAGGATTTGATTGCCACTTTCAACTGGGATCCCTTTTTGTTCCGAGCATTTGTTAGAAATCGACGCTTTACTGACGCTTTGCCACAACTCTCGTTCTTGCATGGCAACGTTGCTGTTGGATATTCGGCGAAAGACCAGAGAGCAGGGCCAGTAGGAATGCGATTAAGGGATACTGGCGATGAATTCGTACCGACTCCTTTGCTCTACCCGGTAACCCACAAGAACTACAACCAAAGCGAATTCATCGCGCACGAGTGGGATCGGCTTAAGGTGTGGCTTGAGGCAGCAAAACGGTTTACGATCTTTGGCTATGGCGCTCCTGTGACGGACGTTGAGGCAGTTGATCTCATGAGCAGTGCGTGGGGCGATCCGCGTCATCGCAGCATGGAACAAATCGAAATAATCGATATCCAGCCCAAAGAAGTATTGGCAGACCGGTGGGAGCGGTTTATTCATACTCACCACTACGAATGCTGCGATAGCTACTTTAAGTCATCATTGGCGCTTTTCCCTCGGCGCACGGGGGAGCGTTTCATGCATCAATTCTTCCCGGTCACACCCGAAGAGGCTTTTTCAAGAACCGAATCCGGTACCGCAGCGCTTGACACGCTTGAAGCGATGTGGGAGTGGCATAAGCCGCTGCTCGACGCGGAGAATAGGAAAACTGATTCCATGCGCGGGGATACACCATTAGACGAGGCGAAAATCAAGAGACTTGGCACGTACGGGGCGCAACTTTTGACGAAGTTCCATGAGGAATATGCCAAGAATCCGACTAGCCGAGGAACGGAGTTTCGGCGGGGTCACGTTGCGGAATGGCGACATCTTCTCGACTTCATCTATGGTGCTCACATGACTGAGCAGATTGTAGATGCTGCTCGCGCCCAGTCAATATTGGCCAGTTTGACTCCCTGGCTGCGGCCGGGAGCACATTTCAGCGCCTTACACTCATATACGCGGAGAATGGACGTGGCAAGACGACGCTGTCCGCAGTGCTTCGCTCTCTGGCGACAAGCCGCCCCGACCTTATCTTAGAGCGCCATCGTTTCGTGGCGGCCCACCCGCCGGAGGCGGTTATTGATTGTACCGGCGGTCCTCCGCTTGCGATGTTTCAGAACGGCACTTGGAACCGCCAGCTCTCGACCTTGGCAATCTTTGACGATGTATTCGTAGATGAAAACATTTGCTCGGGGCTGTCCTTAGATTCCGAACATCTCATAGGCGCGCAGGGTGTTGCGCTTAATCAAAAACTTCAAGCCTTCGTGACCCGCATCGAGGGCCACAATGCGGAACTCCGTGCAAGAGCCGCGACGGTGCCAGCTGAGGCTATGGCTGGAATGACCATCGACGCGTTTTGCGCTCTACAGGACCGGCCCACTATCGATACAGACATTCAGGATTTGATCGATTCTGCCTGTTCTGAATCCGCAATTCCATGCTAACGTAATCGGAATCAGGGCGAAACCTTCGGAAGCCTCGGGCAGGGACCCGGGCGCAGCGGACCGAGATGTCCACAAACGTACCCAAGAAACTGGGCAAATACGACGTCCTCGACGTGGTGGGTCGGGGAGGAATGGGAATCGTCTACAAAGCCGCGGATCCCGGCATCGGGCGTCTGGTAGCAATAAAAATGATGACCGTCGGTTATGCCGACGACTCCGAATTGTTAAAGCGCTTTTATCGCGAGGCCCAGTCGGCTGGCAAACTCCAGCATCCCAATATCGTTACCATCTACGACCTGGGGGATCAAGACGGCAATCCCTACATGGTGATGGAGTTCTTGGAAGGCGAGAGCTTGGACTCCATCATCGCCTCTCGCCGGCCCGTCTCTCTCGAGCAGAAACTTTATATCGCGATTCAGGTGTGCAACGGGCTCAACTACGCTCATCAACACGGCGTCATCCATCGTGACATCAAGCCGGCGAATGTCATGGTGCTCAAGGATTTCACGGTCAAGATCGTGGACTTTGGCATCGCCCGCATCGGCAACGAAAACGTTACGCGCCCCGGCCAGTTGATGGGCAGCATCCCCTACATGTCTCCGGAGCAAATCAAAGACAAAGCTTATGTCGATTCCCGTACTGACATCTTTTCCACGGGGGTGTTGCTCTACCAGTTTTTGACCAATGAGCTTCCTTTCGACGGCAAAGACATGGGAGCCATTCTCCTCAAGATTATTCACGACCCGCCGCCATCCCTACAAACCTTGATTCCCGAATATTCTCCGGAACTGGACCGCATCATCGCTCTGGCTTTAGCCAAAAATCCGGATGAACGCTACGCGACCGCCGACCGCTTGGCCTTCGATCTCATGCGGGTGCAGGACGAACTCAAGCGCGAGACGGTACATGAATACCTGCAGTCGATCGACAAACTGATCGCGGGCGCGCAATGGAATCAGGCCAAGGAACAGCTTCTGCAGCTTCTCCGAATGGACCGGCAGAATTCTCGGGCCAATGAACTGCTGGCCCAGGTGGATCAGCAGATTCAAACGCAGAAGCGCAGCGAGCAGGCGCGGGAGTTGCGGGTGCAAGCGGAGCAAGCCATCCGGCAGGACGAACTCACGGATGCCCTGCGATATCTGGACCAGGCGGTGAAGCTCGATAGCAGTCACGAACTTCTCGAACTGCGGAACTCGGTCGCCGAACGCAAAGCCCGGGCAGATCAACTCGCCGCATTGCTGCATCGAGCCGAATCGGCCCGGGACACCGGCGAACTCGAAGAGGCGCAAAAAGCCGTGGCGGAAGCACTGCGCCTCGAACATAACAACCGAGAAGCCCAAGCCCTGAAGACCATCATTGCCCGCGAAATTGAGGAGCAAAACAAGCTAAAACAAGTGCAAGGCCTGTTGGAGGAGGCCAGAAGGCGAATGGCCTCGCGCAGCTTCACGGCCGCGTTGGAGGTGCTCAAAAAAGCGGAGTTGCTTTCCTCTGCCGCTCCGGGGGTTAAAGAACTGGCCAACCTCGCGATCAGCGGCCAGGAGCAAGAGCGGCGGCGCAAACAACTGGAGGCATTTAATTCAGAAATAGAGAATGCCTTGAATCGCGACGACTTTGTGCTGGCTTGCTCCCGGGCTGACGAAGGACTGCAATTATTTCCCGAGGATCGCGGCCTGCTCAAGCTCAAGCGGCTGGCTGAAAAACAGCGCCAGACACGCGAGAAGCGCGCTTACGTGGAAGCGCAAATCGCTGCTTCCCGTCAACTGATGGATTCGGCCGATTCCAACCGCTCGCTGGCACCGCTGGAGGAAGCGCTCAAACGGTATCCGCAGGAACCGGCGTTGGTTTCCATGTTGACTGTGGTGAAGGAATCTCTGGCCCATCGGCGGGAAGAACAGCGCAAAGCGGATTGCCTGCAAAAAGCCAGAGACGCGATCCGGCGCAAGGCTTACTCCGAAGCCATTGCGACCCTGGAAGAGACACGCAAGGAAATTTCCTCCAGCGATCTGGATGACCTGCTTCAGTTTGCCCAAGAGGAAGCGGCCACCTACGCCACCCGGCAAAAGATCGACGCTGCCGCGGAGCGAGCCCGGCAATTCGTTTCCAACGACGAGTACCAATCCGCCATCGACCTGTTGGAAGCAATTTTGCAGGACGTCCCCGATGAAGAACTCAATATCATTCTTGAGGACGCCCACCGGCGTCTTGAGGAATTCAACCAGAAAGTGCAGGAAACTGTCGCCACCGCACAGCGCTTGCTGCGGCAGGACCGTCTTAGCGAGGCCGTAAGATTCCTTGAGGCGCAGGTCGAGCAGTGTGACAGATCCCCTGAATTCCGGGCCTTGCTGGAGCAATCGCGGCTGGATCTGAATCGTCTCCAAAACTTCTCGGTCGCCAAGGAGAATGCGCGAGAAGCGTTGTCCAAAGACGATTTTCCCGCCGCCGCTATGATTCTCCAGCGGTTTCGCGAGCGCTTCGGCGAATCCCCGGACACGAAGGTCCTACAAAAGGAAATCGAAACCTCACGTTCACGAGCCGCTACGGCGGCCATGGAAAAGGCTCTGCCTGACGTGCGCATGCTTTTGATGGTGCGTTCGTTTGACTCCGCCGAAGGCATTCTCGACAGTCTCTCGCAATGGAGCGCCTTCGCCGCCTCTCCGGTGAAAGAACAGTACGAAGCGCTGCTTGAGGTTGCCCAGCGAGCCAAAGCACAGCGCTCGGCCAGCGAACTCGCGGAAAAACTTTATCAGGCGAAAGTATCCGATCCTCTGGAAGCCTCGCAGGAAAGCGTTGAGGCCGGCGATGAGATCGGCCCCACCGAAGCCATGGATCGCACGCAACTGGAGGGCCTTCTCGGAAAAGTTGCGCAAATAGAAGACCACTATAAGGGCAACCAAAAGGTTCAGTCCGCCATTCAGGTTTTCAAGCGGAGGCTGACGTTAAGAATCGGCGCCTTGGAAGAAGAAGGCGAGTCGGCTCCTCCTGCTCCGGAGCCGAACCCAACGCTGAAGCCGGAAGTATCGTCGGAGCAGCCGCTGACAGCAACTCGGCATTCGGAGCAGCAGTCTCAAGCGGCCTACCCAGCCGCCTCCACTACACCTGTTGAACCGCAATCTGATCTCACCTCCACTCAACAATATGCGGAGAGTACCCCGGCGGACTCTGACGATATCCCAGAGCCTCCTGCTGCAAGCGAGGCGATTGAGGCCTTCAGCGAATCCGAGCAGCAGAAATTGCTCGAGCAGGACGCGGTGCGCAACGCGGTTCAGCAGGGACAGGACTTGCTAAGCTATGGCCAGCCCATTCCGGCGATACAGATTCTCCAGCAGGCTGCGGCACAATACCCTGGACAAAGTGAAATCGAAGAGCTGCTCGCCGTGGCGGAATCGGGCGCTCAGGAACAAGAAATCGTTGAGATTGAGCGCCAAGCCCGCGCGCAGGCCAAGCAAGGCGGCTTTGAGCAGGCTTTAAGCACTCTGGACGAGGGACTGAAACAATTCCCCGAGGTGGAGCTGCTGCGGAAGGCGCGGGAACCGGTATCCGCCGCGCAACAACGCGCGGAAGTGCTGGCCGAAGGCCAGCGCCGGCGCGCACAGGATGAGTTGGAGACCGCGCTCAATGTTCTCCAGACAGGTCTTCAGCGTTTTCCCCAGGACGGCGAACTGGAAGCCCTGAAGGTCCAGATTCAATCCGATCAGGCGCAGCGGCAGCGCCGGCAAGCCGTTGCCAGCGCAACGGAAAAGGCCCAGGGGCATCTGCGAGACGGCCAGACCATATTGGCCATTGAAGCGCTTCAACGATGCGCCTCCCGGTTCCCGGATGAAGAAAGCATTTCCAATCTTCTGCGCTCCGCGGAAGCGCAGCTTCGACGGGAGCTGGAAGTAAGTGGCATTCGTACTCAGGCCGAAACCATGGTTCGCGAGGGGCGGCTAGAAGCGGCTGTGGCCTTGCTTGAGGAGAATCTATCGAAGGATTCATTTTTTGAGGAATTGCTAGCCACCACGCGCGGCCAGCTAAACACTAAACTGCGAGACGAATTGCTCAGCCAGGCCGCCCTGCTCCAGAGGCGAGCGCGTTACAAGGAGGCGCAGGGATTGGTCCAGCGGGCGGTCCGGCAGCATGGGACGACGTCGGCGGCCGCCGATCTCGAACGAACTCTGCAATCTCTGATCGAGGCCGAACGCCGGCAAAAAGTCCACGATGCCGATCGCGGCAAGTTGCTGGCCCTCCAGCGGCAGGTTCCAACGGCAAAGCAAGCCAAACTGAAAAAGCTCGCCGCTCGCGTCCAGGAGATCGCCGCCACTTATGCGGTGGAAGACGAGAATGCTGGAATCGCCGGGCGCGTTCTTGAGCTAGTTGAATCGCAACTCGCCACGGCTGCCCAGCCCGAACCAATTCCTTGGCGCAAGCTCGCCGCCGGCGCAGCGGCGGTCGTGCTGGTCGTTGCCGGGATCGTAGTTGTACCGCGCGTCCTCCGCGTCACCACCGCTCCGGTGGAAATCCGCACCGATCCTCCCGGAGCGTCGGTGCGGGTCGGGGATCGCTCGTGCCGCACACCGAATTGCCGGCTTGATCTCAACCCAGGGCAATATCACGTCGAGGCCCGTCTCGACGGGTATCAGCCAGCGGAACAGAATTTGACCGTCGATTCCACTAAGCAGATCTCCCCTATCAATTTGCTGATGCAACCGCTTCCGCAGCCACCGCCGCCCACGGGACCGAATCTTGCCGCCATCGGAAGTCTCGTTGTGCAATCCGGAGTGCCGGACGCCCTTGTTTTTGTGGACAATACGGCGCGCGGGCGCACCGACGCGCTGGGTCGCCTCACTTTGCTGCTCGAAACGAGAACTCATCAAGTACGAATCGAGAAGCCCGGATATCAAACTCCTCCCGAACAGCTGGTAGAGATCGCCAGAGCAGTTTCCCAGCAACTCACTTTCAAAATGGATCCGCTGCGCGTCGAAGCGAAGTCAAAAAAGGCCGCAGCGGCGGTCAGAAGTACTGCTCCGGCTGCACAGGAAAATCCGCAACCTCCTTCGGCTGGCTTTTTGGACATGAAAGAAGGCACAGAGGCTTGGGATTGGGAAATGGTGACTATTATCAATCCTGATCGTCCGGCCGTTCGTGAAGCGGCGATCGAGTCGTACCTGAAAAAATACCCCAACGGTGCGCACGCCGCAGAAGCGCAATCCAGATTGCAAGATTTGTTTTGGGGACATACCAACCAAAACGACGCGGCAGCTCTGCAAGCATATCTGAATCGCTTTCCCAATGGCTCCCAAGCACGCCAAGCGTCCGCACAAATGGAGGCCGTCCTCTGGAGCAAATTGGACGGGAACAGTCGCCAGGCTCTACAAGACTTTCTGGCGAAGTATCCTAACAGCACGCATCGCGGCGATGTCCAAACGATGCTCAATGAAGCGGATTCCCGAGAGGCCGACAAGATGCGCGAAGGGTTCAGTGAGGCCGACAAGAAAGGCATTCAAGCGGCTATGGATGCTTTCAATGCCGCCTTCCAACACCAGCAACGGAGCGAATTGAAGGACATATGGCCGGGGGTCCCGGAACTACTTCTGAATGCGCTGCGCCACCCCGGGGGGACGACTACCATGGTGACCTTAAAGCTAACCGGGGATCCCGCGATCATAGGTGACACGGCGGTGGCTTTATGTGACGCGCAGAGCACCGAAACAAAGCCCGGCCACCCGCCTGAAACGACTCATCTGCCGGAAAAAGTCCAGCTACACAAGAAGGGTGGCCGCTGGCTCATCAGCTTTATATCGAAGCAGTAGTCTCTGATTCCGGTCTCCGCGCTTTAACTGGCCACGCTGCTGCTCAGAACGTGTAGCTCAACCCCACCAGCGGAGTCACCCGCGCCGTCAGACCGTTGTTGTCGAATCGAACCAGGGCATCGAAGGTAGCCACCAGATTCCCGGCAATGCGTGCCTTGTAGCCGAAGGCGCCGCTGTATTGCCCGAACGATTGAGAGGGAACGCCGACAAACCCGGTCGCGGTCGTGAGCGTTGGCGTGGCGTTGGTGGTTGGCAGCGGGACCTGGGCCGACGTTGACTGAGTCGTCATATTGGGAATGCCGTGAATCCATCCGATCTGGTTTCCCAGAAAATCGACGACCACGGTGTTCTGCGGGCCCAAAGCGATCTCCGTTCCTATGGCCCAGGAAAACACGTCCGGCAGATAGCCTTTGGTTGATGCGAACGGAGGGGCAAACTCAGTTGTTTGGCAAGTGCTGGCGGTACCCGCTTGGCAGTTGGGGACAGTGATCGTGGTGGTGGAAGAGGTTATCTGCCCACCTAGGAGGCTTTGGCCAGCGAACTGCCACCCTACGTTAATATGCGGTGAGATGACAATGCCGTTATTCCAAGGTTTGGTATAGAGCGACAGTGCGGCAAAAGGCTTAACTGCCAGCGCGCCAGTACCCAGAAAATTCTTGGCATCTCCGGTCGGCAAGCGCAGGTCAACTCCTAGCGCAAGAGCGGCCTTGGGTTTTTCAATTGCGCTTCCCTTGAAGCGCAGCAGCATGTCGCCGAAGCCAGTCTTTCCGAGCGCGGAGAAATTGACTTGCGGCTGCACCAGCCCAGACGCGGTGGGAGCGGTTGGAGTGCCGGGAGCCAGGCTGGGTGTCAACGTCCCCTGGCACCAGCAATAACTGCCACTCGCCCCGAACCCATTTCCGCCGTAAATCTCCTCGTTGAATCCATTCGCAGAAACGGCCGCATGGACCACCGGCAGTCCCACCGACACGTCAAAACGGCCGGTTACGCCATAGGTCAGAAACGCTACGTTATGCGAGAGCCGGACGTCCAGACCAATGTCGTAAGTGAGGGCCGGACTGAGTCCGCCTTGTATTTGCGGTATGTTGGTTGACTCGCCGCCCCGGTCCAACAACTGAATGCCCTTCACCGATTGACCATTAAATGAAGTGAAGTGGAAACTCTGGGTCGAAAGCCCGATATAAAACTTATGTTTGCCAACCGTCTCGCCGCGTTCGGTGAAGATCGGCCCGAGCGAACTGCTCGCGGGCAACTTGATTCCTGTCGTGGGATCAACCTCTTCGATGACTCCGGAGGCATTCGAGGCCAGCGGTATGACCGACAGCGCCGTTGCGACGCTGGCGTCCAGGCTGCCGACCAGCCCGCCGACCTGCGGCTGCGGCGTAAAATTGTTCGGCGTCAGCGTGAAATTCGAGCACCCTGATCCGGTGCACCCGGTCTTGCTCGCAACTGTGCCGGCAAACGGTCCAGAAGGCTGGACCATGGAATACGGTAAGACCTGGTACACATAGGGCGCCCGGACCTGGGCCTCAGCCAATCCGGCGAGCGAAACGAACGCAGCAAGAAGCGCAACTCCTTTAAACAAGAGCCACCTCCGCGATAAGAGGGCTGCATTATACAACATCCTGTCAATCAGCACCCGAGAAAAGCCTTAGACTTGGCGATCACGCCTTCTAGTAGATGGAAGCATCTAGCCCTCGCGCACCTTGTGGCCCGCGAGATTGCCCAGGCCCTCGTATGCGGCGTATTTGTAGGTCTCGCTAAGCGTGGGGTAGTTGAAGACCTGCTCGATAAAGTCGTCGATGGTTCGGTCGTGGTCGAGAGCCGCCAGTCCGATGTGAATCAACTCGGTGGCGCTTTCGCCGAGGATGCTCACTCCGAGCAGCTTCTTGTCGGCCCGCGCGAAGATGAGTTTTAGCATTCCCGCGGTGTCGCCAATGATTTGTCCGCGGGCATTGTTGGTATAGAGAGCCCGGCCGATACAGTAGTCGATCTTCTTCGCTTTGCACGATTCTTCCGTCTCGCCCGCGGTCGAGATCTCGGGGATGGTATAGATGCCCATCGGCAGAGTCGAGGGCACGCGCTGCTTGTATTTGAAATCGAAGGCGTGGCATACGGCGACGCGTCCTTGTTCCATTGACGTCGAAGCCAGCGCGGGAAATCCAATGACATCGCCCGCCGCGTAAATATTTGGCACCACGGTTCGATAATGTTCGTCGACGGATATATAGCCGTGTTCATTGACCGCCAGACCCGCCTTTTCCAGCTCCAGTCCGTCCACAGCGGCGCGGCGGCCGGCAGCAAACAGCACTGCTTCGGCCTGCAAGGCATTACCGCTTTTCATCACCAGGTGAACCTCCGATGCGGTGGCATGCACTTTGGCGGGACGTTCACTGAACCAGAAGTTCATACCCAGCGCGGCGAGACGGACGCGAAGTCTTTCGGAAATCTCCACGTCGAGGAACGGCAATAAGCGATCCCGGCCATCCACAAGCGTAACGTCCACTCCCAGGGCAACGAAGGTCGATGCGTATTCGCAGCCAATTACGCCCCCGCCGATCACCGCGAGGCTTTGCGGGATGCGATCCATTCGCAAGAATGTGTCGGAATCGAAAACCCGGACATCGTCAAAGGCTATTTCCGCGGGCCGGTGCGGCGTGCTTCCGGTAGAAACGAGAATCACATTGCTGCACATCCGGCGTACGCCAGTCCCAGTAGAAACCGAGACAGTATGACCATCTTCGAAAGTGGCGCGGCCGTGCACGAGCTCGATGTGATGGAGGGCAAGATTCTTTAAGATCCGCTGGTGCTCCATTTCGACGACCTGGCGCTCGTGATGCATGAAATCATTGATGGTGAGGTTCTCTCGGAGAGAGTAGTCGATGCCGTAAAGACCGCGTTGCTTGAGACCGGAAAAATAGAGGGCAGATTCACGTAGCGTCTTACTGGGGACAGTGCCAGTGTTGACGCAGCTTCCGCCTACTTGCGCGGCGCACTCGATGACGGCGACACGCTTGTCAAAATAAGCGGCTTGTGCGCCGGCCTTTTCTCCGGCCGGGCCACAGCCGATTACAATGAGATCGAAATCTTCGCTGGAAGCCAACACAACCTCTCTCAAACCGAAGAAACGCACATGCCGCAGGGAAACAAATAAATTATGACAGATGCGGGGTCCTACTCTGACTCTCGAAGTGAAGCCTACTCATCCCGCAACGATGATTGTCGTGGCACTGTTACTTGCGGCAGTCGCAATGCTGGCGTTTTACATCCCGGCACGGCGGGCGTTGAGCATCCATCCTATGACTGCCTTGTGCCGCGAGTAACTAATCCCGCGCCGGACAACTTCAGATGATTTGCAGATTCATTGGTCGGTTGTCGGCTACTCGGAAGCCATCGAGACTAAATCCTGCGCTAATGCTGACTATAAAAATGCAGGATCTGGCAAAGTGTCGGTTGTGGGGGAAAAAATTTTAGAAAAGGTTGTAATTTCTGGACCCCTAATAAGGAAAGAAGAACAAAACTAAGATCAAGATCTAAAGCCTTTAGGGGGAGAGTAGTAACACTACCCACAACTCGCGGCCTTTAACCCAACGGGATTTCGATCAAAGAGACCTCCGGCTCATGGGAGAGGCTACTAAATCTTTACAAGCATTTCGGGAGCAAGGACGATTTGCTGGTAGAGTCGTTGCGCGACGGCTTCGCGGAGATCGCCAGTATCCTCGCTTGCGCGGCCGAACAAGCGCGGCCAAGCCAGGAGTGGAAGGCCATTGTGAAAAACCTATTTGCGCCCGGAAATGTGCGACTATCCCGAACGCGGCTGTCCGCTGCCGGCCCTCGCGCCCGAATTAGCACGGGCAGATCCGGCGATGAAGGCTCAGATTGTCGGGGAACTGGTGAAGTACAGAGACCGCATGATGCCGTTTATACCTGGCCGGCGCGCCGCGGACAAAGAGCGGGCCTTCTTCGCCATCTTTTCAACCATGATCGGAGCAACGGCCAGTATAATGTCGTCCCCAAGGAGAGAAACGTTTGGGGAGCAGTAAGCACTATGTCATCAGAGTTAGGCCGACTTTGCATGAAGGTGCTGAATCGAGTCATTCGTGGAAGATACTTCGACCAGAGGCGACAGAGCAGGGCAGTCCTCTTTATCGGGGACAACCGACCGAGACGCCGTATCGTCACCAGTCTTGTCGCTTCCGAAGGGTGGGGGAGCAATCCGCGGCATCGGGGAGAAGTTCGGCGCCAACCCTGTGACCGGAACCGGGTCGTTGACAGTGCCCATCTTTGTCAGCCCTGGTCGCCTCGGTTTCGGCCCGCAGTTTGCGCTTTCCTACGACTCGGGATCGGGGAACGGCCCGTTTGGATTTGGCTGGTCGCTGTCGCTGCCGTCCATCACTCGCAAAACGGACAAAGGACTGCCGCAATATGAAGACGCCACTGAATCGGACGTTTTCATACTCTCGGGCGCTGAAGATCTCATGCCCGAGCTCATGCAAAGCGCCGGGCGGTGGACAAGAGACGCAGCTTCCGTGCGTTCTTTGTACGGTCAGCTGTACGAGATCCATCGATATCGCCCTCGGGTAGAAGGCCTCTTCGCGCGCATCGAAAGATGGATCAACATTTCAGATCCCAGTGACACGTTCTGGCGTTCCATCTCGAAAGGCAACGTCACAACCTGGTATGGCAAAACGATCGATAGCCGGGTGTGCGATCCCTCCGATCAGGGTCGTGTCTTCAGCTGGCTGATTTGCGAAAGCTATGACGATAGAGGAAATATAATTTCCTACGAATACAAGCAGGAAGACTCGACCGGCGTCGACCAGACGCAAAGCAACGAACGGAATCGGTCGGAGGACACGCGATCGGCCAACCGCTACATCAAGCACGTTTTTTACGGCAATCGCACTCCATATTTTCCTGATTTAAACGCGGAGACCGCGTTAGCCCTGCCCTCCGACTGGATGTTCGAGCTGGTGTTCGACTACGGAGAGCACGATCTGGTGAATCCGATTCCGGAGGATACAGCCGCGCCGTGGACGTGCCGCCTGGATCCGTTTTCTACCTTTCGTCCTGGCTTCGAAGTTCGAACTTATCGCCTGTGCCGGCGGGTGTTGATGTTTCATCACTTCCCGGGAACGGACCTTGGCCAGGATTGTCTGGTCCGTTCGACTGACTTTTCCCATGCTTCTACTCCTTCTACGGATCCGAGCCAGCCGTTTTATTCTTATCTTTTGTCGGCCAATGTCACCGGTTACACGCGCAACGGAGCGGCGGGCTATTTCTCGAGTTCGCTGCCGCCTGTCGAATTCGGCTATAGCGAAGCGATCGTCGATGAAACCGTGCGCGATGTCGATCCGCAAAGCCTGGCCAATCTTCCTTCCGGACTCGGAGGACAAAACTACCGCTGGGTCGATCTGGATGGCGAGGGGCTCTCCGGCATTCTCACCGAGCAGGCGGGAAGCTGGTTTTACAAAGCGAACCTGAGCGCCGCAAACCGGCAGATGATAAATGGCGGGTGGTACACGCTGCCGCGCTTTGCCCCCGTTCAACTTGTCTCCAGGCTGCCGTCAACAACCAATCTCAATGGCGGACATCAGCAACTGTTCAGCGTCTCGGGAGATGGCCAGCTCGATCTGGTGAACTACGATGGCGCGACGCCCGGTTATTTCGAGCGAACCGAGGACGCGGACTGGGAGCCGCTTGTGCCGTTTGCCTCGCTGCCCAAGCTTGACTGGAACAATCCGGAATTGAAATTCATCGATCTGACAGGAGATGGCTTCCCGGATGTGCTGATCAGCGAAGGCGACGATTTCCGCTGGTACCAATCTTTGGCAACAGCAGGATTCGCCGGCGGACAGCGCGTTTCGCAATCGTTCGATGAAGAGTTGGGGCCGCGGCTTATCTTTTCAGACAGCACGGAGTCCGTTTTTCTGGCCGACATGTCCGGCGACGGGCTTACCGATCTCGTTCGCATCCGCAATGGAGAAATGTGCTATTGGCCAAACCTCGGCTACGGCAAATTCGGCGCGAAGATCTCCATGGACCATGCGCCCCGATTCGACCGGCCCGACCTGTTTGACGGGCGGCGCATTCATTTCGCGGACATCGACGGGTCGGGAACCACTGACGTCGTTTATTTCGCCAGCAACTCGGTTCAACTCTATTTCAATCAGTCGGGAAACAGCTGGGGCGCGGCGCGCGTGTTGAATCATTTTCCGGCGATCGAGAGCGTTTCCTCGGCGACGGTTCTCGATTTTCTCGGCAACGGAACAGCGTGCCTGGTTTGGTCGTCTGTGCTGCCGGGTAACGCCCGCCAGCCGATGCGCTACATCGATCTCATGGGAGGCCAGAAGCCGCATCTTCTCGTGCGGACTAACAACAATCTGGGAGCTGAAACCCTGGTCGCCTATGCGCCATCGACAAAATTCTACGTGGCGGACAAGCTGGCCGGGACGCCCTGGGTGACTCGGCTTCCATTTCCTGTACACGTTGTCGAGCGTGTGCAGACCTACGACTATGTGAGCCGCAATTTATTTGTCACGCGCTACGCCTATCATCACGGTTACTACGATGGCGTAGAGCGCGAATTCCGCGGCTTCGGTCGCGTTGACCAATGGGATGCGGAAGAGTTTGCCACGCTTAGCAGTTCCGTCGATTTGCCTCCCCCCACGAATATCGACCAGGCTTCGAATATTCCACCCATTTGCACGAAAACCTGGTTTCATACCGGCGCTTACTTTGGAGAAGCCGGCATCTCCACGCAAATGCAGCAGGAATATTACACAGAAGGCGATGTGTCGGAGGGAATTGCGGGGCTCACCAGCGCTCAAGCCGAAGCAATGCTTCTGGATGACAGCGTATTGCCAACAAGCATCCTGCTCTCCAGTGGGATCCGCCTCCCATACTCTCTTTCGCCGGAGGAATTGCGAGAGGCCAGCCGCGCATTGCGTGGATCGATTTTGCGCCAGGAAATTTACGGACTTGACGGCACCGAGGAGTCCGACCGTCCTTACAGTGTCTCGGAGCGCAACTACACCATCGAAGTTCTGCAGCCTCAGGCGCAGAACCTCTACGGTGTGTTCTTCACGCATCCGCGCGAGACCATCAATTTTCAGTATGAGCGGAAACTCTTCAAAGTGGTGGGAGACACGATTGTGGATTCGTCGGCTCCGCCGCCTGCGAAGAGTCTTGCCGATCCAAGAGTGACGCATTCATTTTCGCTGGCAGTCGATCCTTACGGCAACGAGTTGCAAGCCGTGCAGGTCGGATATGGAAGGCGCTATGTCGATCCCAGCCTGAGCGCAGCGGATCAGGCGAAGCAAATGCAACTTCTCCTGACTTATTCCGAGAATCAGTACACCAATGCCGTGATCTCCGACGATGTGAACCGAAACCCGCTGCCGTCACAAGCCACCTCTTACGAGTTGCTGCAAATGTCGCCCGCTGCAGATCAAGCGGGCATCACAAATCTGTTTGACTTCACGGAACTGCAAGCAAAGGTTCAGAGTCTGTCTGACGGCGCGCATGACATCCCGTTCGAAGAGTTCGACCCGACGGGACTAACTGCCGGGCAGGCATACCGCAGGCGGATCGGATGCTCCCGCACCTATTACCGTCCGGACGATATGGGCGCATCTGCAGGAGACGCGAGGGCTTTGCTGGCGGTTGGAGTGTTGGAGTCGCGCGCGCTTCCGGGGAAGGCTTGCAAACTCGCCTTCGATGCAACTCTGATCCCGGGCGTTTACCAGCGTGGCGCTGAAGTCCTGTTGCCGAATCCAGCCAGTGTCCTTCCGAGCATTGGCGTCGACGGCGGCGGCTACGTGGATTTGGACAGCGACGGCAATTGGTGGATTCCTTCCGGGAGAGCGTATTACATCGATTCGCCTCCGGCCTTCCCGCAGGAATTGAATCAGGCGATGCAGCATTTCTTTCTCAGCCGGAGATTTGAAGATCCCTTCGGAAATGCGGCAGTCGTTGACTACGATTCGAACGATTTTCTGCCGGTCGAGACCACCGATGCAGTGGGCAATGGGGTCCTGGTCTCGAACGATTACCGCGTCCTGGCGCCGGTGCTGTTAACCGACGCAAACGGAAATCAGGCCGCAGCGAACTTCGACACTCTGGGACTGGTGGCGGGCACCGCCGTGATGGGTAAGCCCGGACAAAATCTGGGCGACTTGGTGACAGGTTTCTCCGCCGACATTCCGCAATCGCAAGTCGACAGCTTCTACGATGCTGACGATCCCCACACTGTAGCCGCGCCGCTTTTGCAAAATGCGACCACGCGCGTGGTCTACGACGTGAATCGCTTTTACAACAGCCGAACCGCAAATCCCGCGGATCCCACGAAGTGGATGCCGTGTTTTGCCGCCATCATTTCCCGCGAGACGCACTACTACGATCTGGCTTCGGGACAGCAGAGCCGTCTGCAGATCAGCTTCAGCTACTCCGACGGTTTTGGCCGCGAGATTCAGAAAAAAATTCAAGCCGAACCTGTCCCAGCTTCCGGGGGAACTTCCACCACCCCCCGCTGGGTCGGCAGCGGATGGACGATTTTCAACAACAAGGCGAAGCCGGTCCGGCAATACGAGCCGTTTTTCAGCCAGCTGGCCAAAGGGCATCAATTCGAATTCGGCGTGCAAGTTGGCGTGAGCCCAATTCTTTGCTACGACCCAGTCGGGAGAGTCGTGGCGACTCTTCATCCGAATCAGACCTACGAAAAAGTTTCGTTCGATCCCTGGTATCAGCAGAGCTTCGACGTGAACGACACGGTTCTGCAAACAGATCCCACTGCCGATCCTGACGTTGGCGACTTCTTCCAACGTTTGCCGAGCGCAGATTATTTGCCCAGTTGGTATGCGCTGCGGACAGATCCAGCTTACGCGGCCCAGGCCGCGGCCTTGTGGCCAAACCCGCAAATCCGGTCCGCAGAATCGGCTGCCGCCACCAAGGCGGCCGTCCATGCGAACACGCCAACTTCGGCCTACCTGGATACTTTGGGACGGACGTTCCTCACGATCGCCGACAACGGCGCGGCCGGGAAATTTGCAACGCACGTAGAACTCGACATTCAGAACTATCAGCGATCGGTTACGGATGCTCTGGCGCGCAAAGTCATGACCTATGACTATGACATGCTCGGCTCCCGCATTCACCAGGCGAGCATGGAAGCGGGAGAGCGCTGGATGCTCAACGATGTCACCGGCAAATCGATTCGCGCCTGGGACAGCCGCGGGCACAACTTCCGCACGACCTACGATACGCTTCGCCGGGCGACCGGCATCTATGTGCAGGGTACGGATGCGAATTCCGATCCGCGTACTACCGCCGCGGAAGTGCTGTTCCAGAAAACGGTTTACGGCGAAGGGCAGCCCGCTGCGCTGAATCTGCGCACGCGCGTGTTCCAGGGCTACGACACTTCCGGACTCGTCACCAACACCGGCCACAATGCCGCTACCGGTCAGGATGAAGGATATGACTTCAAGGGAAACTTGATGCGCAGTAGCCGGCAGTTCCTCGCGGATCATAAGGCTCTAGCTGACTGGAGCGCGACACCCACGTTGCTAACCGAGAGTTTCGGGAGCAGCACACGTTACGACGCGCTCAATCGCCCCACCTCAGCCACCACGCCCGACGGCAGTGTCGTGGTCCCTTCCTATAACGTGGCAAATTTCCTTGAAACCTTGAACGTCAATTTGAGTGGAGCGGCGACGGCGACTCCGTTCGTCACCAACATCGACTACAACGCAAAAGGCCAGCGCGTGCTCATCGAGTACGGCAACAGTGTTCAAACTCAATACATCTACGATCCGCAGACCTTTCGGCTCGTACGCCTTACGACGACGCGTCTGGCGTTTCCCGCGAACCAGCAAACCGTTCAGGACTTGGCCTACAGCTACGACCCGGTTGGCAACATCACTCACATTCAGGATGATGCCGACCTGCAGAATGCCATCTTCTTTCGCAATCAGCGCATTGAGCCCAGCAACGACTATATCTACGACGCAATTTACCGGCTGACCCAGGCCTCCGGGCGCGAGCAACTCGGACTCGACGGCAATGGAAACAAGCTGCCCCCGACCGCCAGTTCCTACAACGACGTTCCTCGCGTGCTGCTATTCCCCGTGCCCACCGACGGCAATGCGATAGGAACCTACACGGAGGCGTATCAGTACGACGCGGTGGGAAATTTCCTTGCGTTCGTTCACAGTGGAACCCAGCCCGGAATGGCCTGGAGTCGCACGTATGCCTATAACGAAGCGAGTCTGCTCGAATCGGGCAAGGTGAGCAATCGCCTGTCGCAAACGACCGTTAGCGGCAGCCAGCCGCTGGTTGAGAAGTACACCTACGATCTCCACGGCAACATGACCCTCATGCCGCAGTTGCAGGACATGCAGTGGAATTTCAAAGACGAATTGCTCATGACGCAACGCCAGGCCGTGAACGGGAGTGACGCGGACGGTGCGCTGCATAAGGGCGAATGCACCTATTACGTCTATGACGGTGGTGGACAACGCAGGCGCAAAGTGACCGAGTCCTCGGCCGGGATCAAGATAAAAGAAAGGTTCTATCTCAACGGCTACGAGGTCTATCGCGAATACGACAGCGCCGGCACGATCACGCTGGAGCGCGAAACGCTGCACGTCATGGACGACAAGCAGCGCGTCGCTCTCGTGGAGACGCGCACGCAAGGCAGTGACGGATCGCCCGCGCAATTGCTTCGCTACCAATTCAGCAATCATTTGGGCTCCGCGTCTCTTGAACTCGACGATCAAGCGCAAGTGATTTCTTACGAAGAGTATTGCCCCTATGGCAACACTTCGTATCAAGCCGGCCGCAGCGCGGTCGAGGTGAGCCTCAAGCGATATCGATACACCGGGATGGAACGGGACGAGGAAAGCGGGTTCAGTTATCACACGGCTAGGTACTATGCGACTTGGCTTGGAGTATGGATCACGTCTGATCCAATAGGCACTGGCGACAGTGTTAATACGTACCGCTATGTGAGAAACCGCCCGATCATCTCGCGTGATGGCTCCGGAACCCGAACAGATCCACAAACCGATCAAATCCCCGATTTGCCGCCGAAAGGACAGGCGAAGGACTTTCCGAGCAAGGAGAGCGCTCGAACCCGCGAGGAAACAAAGGCAACGCCCTTCCAGGAACTCGGCAGCTATTTGCTGCATCAGGCAGATCGTTTGAAAACGGGCTTGAGTGCGGCTGTGGATGCGATCGTATCCCTCGTGACAGAGCTAGGGGACGACGCTGGTTCATCTGATGAAAGCCAACAAGCTGGGGAGGGGCATGACCTGACCTCGATATACCAGAACCTGGTGAACGGAGCATCAATCCCAGCCCTCGGCATATGGAACGCTGGAGCGGAGGGAATCTGGCAACGGCACCACAATTTCCAGGAACGTTTGGAGTTGTTTCGGGGTATCTCCGATCACGTCGCCCTTGGTGGTGACGTCCTACGTAGCGAGAGTGGGGGCAGTGTCTCTCCGGCAATTCGGGCAAATTTCGGTTCAGTTCCAAAGATCGGCGGTGAAGCTGGAGCCATCCTTGCGGTGCGGCCACATTTTCTGAAGTGGGGAGATGACAGTAGTCAGTCGAGCTTGACGGCTATCTGGTCTAGAAAGCTCTCCGAAAAAGCGTCACTCGATGTGGATCTCTACACGAACTTCTCCTCGCTCGGGCCATCCCGTTCAGAATTGTGGAAGGGAAGAGGAGCCATTGCGCAGCTCAACTACAAGCTCTCGGACCGCTTTACATTGGCGGGCGAAGCCGGCATTGAGAGCCACGGCAAGTTGAGCAGGGACCTCGAGCTCGGTTTGGGGTTGAGCTTTGCTCAAAAAGGGCTATTCGTTGAAAAAGACGGACTGAGTGTTTACGTGGAAACGCAGGGAGACGACGCCGGCAAAGAGCGAAAGTACTTCCTGACTGTGGGCCTTGGGGCAACGGGGAAAGGGCCATTGCTCGGCACTGGCCTTCTCGATCAGATGGATAGATTCACTCCATAGCCTGACTCCGGACGCTAGCCGAAAACCTGAAGCAAACGGCACTAACAGAGAGAATAGTTTCTTCTACAGAAGCGAGCGAAATATGCCGAACGATAAGAACGCTAACAACTCCGTTCCTTCACCAAATCCGAGCATCGTAATCGAGCCTCGCGGCACGGTCCAAGGCAAACTGGTCGACGAAAACGGCGCGCCCATCGCCAGCACGCAGGTTTCTCTGTTCGCGGAAAGCGTGCGCAGTGAGGTGCACCTTGCGGACGGAAAGACCGGCGCCGACGGCACATATTCAATCGCTTACGCGCGCCCGAATGCGTTGAATCTGCTGGCGCGCGCCTACGACGCGACTGGAAAAATCACCGCGCAGTCTGCCACGGTATTTGCCGCGGCGGCGCAAGTGGTCATCGATTTGACTACGGCGCCGAGCGGTGTGGTACGGCCGCTCTCAACGGTTACCAACCTCACCACCGCAGTGACGGCGCAGCTCCAGGGAGTTGCTCTCGGCGATCTGAAGGAAAATAAGGACACGCACGAGATTCAGTTTCTGGCGAATTCTCTCGCATCTTCCTTCGAGGATGTCGCCTACCTTTACCTGGCCAATGTGCTCGGCACGAAAAACAAGATTCAGGAAGCGACATTCCTCGGAATCTTCTACCACGGGATTCCGCCCGCGCTCGACGCCGCACTCCTGGCTCTTCCCGACGCCGGCATCGACGATGTTTTCACGGCTCAGGTACTCACGGGAGTTTTATCTCATTCGCGGGCGGCGCTGAGCGAGGCCCTCACGGACGCAGTTGCAGCGAACATCCTGCCTGCCTCCTACGCGGCGACCCAGGACTCCGAACTAAATCTGCTCGATGCACTCCGGGTTCAGAATACGGCGAGCACGCCATACCTTCGCGGCAAGACCTCTCTGAACGATGTCCTTTCCGCAGGCAGCATTGCAGCTGCGACCCAGACAGCCTTTGTGCAAGCCTACGCCGACAACGGTGGAAAGCTCGGGCCGACCTGGAAAACCCTCCGGGCCAACAAGAATCTAACCGCCGCCGATTTCGCCGCCCTCAATACCACCCTGAGCCTGGGCGAACTGCTCACCGGAAACCTGCCGTTGATCAAGGATTCTTTGAGCCGTCTTTCACAAAAGACGCTGGCCAGCGTGCAGGACCTGGCGCTTCTCGATGAAAGCGACTGGGTCCAGAGAATCACCTCGGTCGATCCGAACGCGACCAGCATTCCGCAGGTTTTGCCGAACGACACGCCGCAGCAGCGCATAGACCGGTTTGCCAAGGCTCTGGAGTCGCGCTTCGCTGGCCGGTTTCCATCGACTGCTTTTGCCGGCTACTTGTCGAAGGCGAAAAGCAGTTCCTTTGCCAAAACAAAAACCGACCTGGTCAACTTTCTCATCGCGAATCCGAGGTTCCAGATCAAACGCACGAATATCGATCAGTTTGTTTCGCAAAACAAGATCACAATTTCGGCCCCCGCGTTAGCGGACATGAAACTTGCGCAGCGGCTGTTTCGGCTTTCACCTCACGCCGCTGCGGTCGACGCGCTGAAGAGTTCCGGCCACAACTCGGCGCAGAGCGTGTACTTCATGGGACGCGCCCCCTTCCTGGCGCAAATGACCAAGCCGCTGGGCAGTGCCTCTTTGGCCAAAATGGCGTATGCCCGCGCGCAGATGACCTACGCAACCGCGCTCATGACGTTCGCGCGTTACAACCAGGCCTTCAATGGCGCCAGTGTTGCGGCTCTGGCTCCCACCAACGCGAGCTCCAGCGCGCTTCAGGGCATGCCCGATCTTCAGTTGCTGTTCGGTTCGCTAGACTACCTCCAGTGTGAGGACTGCCAGTCGGTTTATAGCCCGGCGGCATACCTGGTTGACTTGCTGCAATATTTGAAAGGATTCGCCGCCAGCGGTACCGGAGTCGCCAGTGCGCTGGACGCTCTGCTCCTCCGCCGGCCCGACATTCAGTACGTCGCGCTCGACTGCAACAATACGAACATCACGCTGCCCTATATCGACCTCGTGAACGAATTGTTCGAAGCGGCCATCGCACCGCCTGCTCCGCCGGTTACGGTGATCGATACGGCGGGTACTTCAGAGGAACGGCGAGCGCTTCCTCAACAGATTTCACAGCCAGCCTACGCACTCACGGCCAACGCAGTATTTCCGTTGACGCTTCCGTTTGACCTGACATTCGCGCAAACGTCTGCTTACATTGCCGCGCTGGGGACGACTCGCACCGCGGTGCTGGCGCTGTTTGCGGGAAATCCGGTTGCGGCCGCTTCGGCTCCGGCGATAGCCGGTGCCAGCCTCGGTCTCAATCCCGAGATGCAGAAAGTAGTCAACGGCAGCGATCCGCATCAGGCCTGGGATCGCTGGGGATTCGCTCAACATCCTCCCAGTGTGATCGATCCGAAAACGGGCGCGCCCTATTCGCCAAATCCGGCCGACTGGGTTGCCGCGTTGTCGAAGGTCCCGGTGCTCCTCAATCGCACCGGTCTTTCCCTGCAACAGCTCTATCAGCTTCTCGAAGTTGTCTGGGTCACACAATCGGGCGTCACGCTGTCGTTGGGCACGACAATGCTGGCCGGGGTCCAGATACTGAGTGCGGATACCGACGGGATGACGTTTACCGGACTGACCGCCGACGTGCTCGATCGCGCCAATCGTTTTCTCCGGCTGTGGAGCGCCACCGGTCGCAAGATGTGGGAGCTCGATTGGGCGCTCAAAGCCGCCGTTGGAGGCGCCTTAAACGACGATTTCCTCTATTTCCTTACGGGCGCGATTGCAGCGCAATCCCTGCTAAAACTTCCTTTCCAGGAAGTCCTGAGCTTCTGGCTTCCTCTGGAAACGAGCGACGTCACCAATCACCTCGGCAACGAAGACACGGTTGTCGCGTCCACCTACAGCGAAGTGTTTCGCAATGCCGCAGTGCTGGCTTCCGCGGGGAATATCTTTGTTCCGCTCGGCCAAACCGACGTTACGGGCGCAACCAACGCGTCGCCGATTGTCATCACCACCGCCGAGCCGCACGGCTACCAGTCGGGAATGCAGGTTTCAATCAGCGGAGTAGCGGGGAATACCGCGGCCAACGGTACGTTCACCATCACGGTCATTGATTCCACATCTTTCAGCCTGAACGGATCAACCGGGAACGGAGCCTGGACATCCGGCGACAGCGTCATTGGAATTCTTTCCGGCAACCAGATTCTTGCGGCCAACCCCGCGCCGCCGACGCCGGAACAGACCGCGATTACCGCGGCCCTCGGCCTGAGTGCAGCAGATATCTCCGCCATTTTGACGTTTACCGGCGCGGCAAATACGCTCTCGCTCGACACCCTGAATTGGTTGTTGCAATATCAGCGGCTCTCGTCTGCTCTGTCGCTGGAAGTTGCGGAGCTAATACTCTGGATCCAGCTGACCGCGGGGAAACCCTTCCAAGGTAAGCCCGACGACACGCTGGAGTTCTATCGCCGGTTTACGGTCCTGCGTGGCACCGGACTTGCCGCAGTCGATCTTGACTACCTCCTGCGCGATCAGTCGGCTTCGGCAAGCTCGCTGACGTTCACCGCGGCCCAGTCGACGGCAGTTCTGCAAGCTATCTGCGATGCCATCGCCAAGCTTCCGGCGCCCAGAACGTCGTCGATCACCGGAGCCTCGAACACGCCTACAGTCACAATCACTACCACGTCGCCGATGGGTCTGCAGACCGGCACGCAGGTCACGATCTCTGGCGTGGTTGGCAATTCCGCCGCCAACGGAACCTTCACCATTACAGCTGTGAGCGCGACCTCGTTCACGCTCAACGGACCATCCGGCAATGGGCCATGGACGTCCGGCGGCGTGGTGACGGTCACAGCTTACGACGCCTACACCATTGAGACGATTTTCGTGACAGCTCTGGCCGCGGCAACCGGCACTACGGCCAACGTGGTGGCACCAGTACTGGAGAACGCGAGAGTTTTGCCGCTTAGCCCGGCCACCATTCAACTCCTCGCGACGCAGGGCGCCAGCGTTGACCCATCGCTATTTCCGGCGCTCGTCAACGCTTTCATCTCGATCGCAAAAGCTGCCGCGCTTTTCAACGCGCTCCGGCCTGCAGACGATGAATTCGCCTTTGCCATCGAAAATGCCGGCACATTCGCATGGCTGAATCCGGGTGCGCTTGTGCTCGTTCCTGTAACCGCCAGCCCCTACAGCCAATTCGAGAGCCTGTTGCGGGCCTTCAAGCTGAATCGGCGTCAGTCCGCTCGCACTCCCAAACTATTCGACCTTTTGAGCCAATGGCTGCCGCCCAATACTTTGCCGGCGGATCTGCCAACCGCCATCGGCGGCCGGATGATCGCGGTTACCGGCTCCACGAACACGACACCAATTGTGGTCACCACCGCATCGCCTCACGGCTTGCAAACCGGAGAGCAAGTCACCATCAGCGGCGTGCTCGGCAATACCGCGGCGAAGGGCGTGTTCACGGTTACGGTAACTTCTGCGTCGCAGCTTACCCTCGACGGCTCCGCCGGAAATGGAGTCTGGACGAGCGGAGGCACGGTCACGGTTCCAGGTCTCGCTGCCGCCCTCAACGGAAGCGTCAACGATGTGCTCGCTATCGCAACCGCGCTGGGCGCGACGCCTCCGAACCTGACCCCCGGAAATCTCGCTGGTTCACTCGCCGATGCGGCCATGCTGGCGGCGCTGGCGAACGCCCTTGATGTCGTGGCGCGTTATGGAATGAGCGGCACGAGCCTGGTACAACTGGCCGCCGTCCCGCCTACCACCGCCACTGCCACCGCTGCGATGGGAGTTTTGCAGTCCCAATATTCGCAAAGCGCGTGGTTGGCCGCAATTCAGCCCGTCGAGGACGCGCTGCGTCAAAGCCGCCGCGATGCGCTGGTCGCCTATCTGCTCGGTCCTGGCCCGGCGGCGTCTACTTCGCTTCTCCTGACCACCGAAGACATCTTCGACTACTTTCTGATCGATCCGGAAATGTCTCCATGCGCCGTCTCTACGCGGCTCTTGCAAGCGGCGTTGGCAATCCAGCAGTTTGTGCAGCAATGCTTCCTGAATCTGACCTTCGGCGACGTCAAGGTGGACACCACCGACAGCCGCTGGAGCGAATGGTCGTGGCGTCAGCAATTCCGCTTATGGCAGGCGAATCGCGAAGTCTTTCTCTATCCCGAAAACTATCTTCTGCCGGAATTGAGAAAAGATGCTTCGCCCTTCTTCACTGATCTGGAAAACGATCTCCGTCAAACCAATTGCGACGCCGATGCCGCCGAGGCTGCCATCGAGAACTATCTGCGGAAGCTTGTGGGCGTTGCCCGGTTGCAAATAGCGGCTCACTACAATGAGACCAAGCCAGACGGTTCGACGGTGCTGCACGTCTTCGCCCGTACACGCGGCACTCCGCCGCAATGGTTCTACCGCACTCGTACGGGACTCGTCGCAGGTTCGGGCGCGTGGAGCGCCTGGCTGCCGCTTAACCTGGATATTGTTTCCCAACATCTGATCCCGGTGATTTGGGACCAGCACTTGCATCTGGTATGGCCCATCCTCAAGCAAATCGCTGAAAAGCAGGACGATCAGAATGTCCCGAGCGCAGGAGGCGGGTCGTCACCTGCGCCGCTGAAGTTCTGGACCGTCGAGTTCGCCATGAGTGAATTCAGCGCGGGGCAATGGCAAGCGAAGCAAACGCTCCCGCAAAAAATGTTCCTGCAAACGGACGATCCTCCAGCTGTATTCACATTCCGCTCGTGGCAGGATGGCTCGTTCAATCTTCACATTCAGGTCTACCACTCGAGCACCGGGTCGCATCTGGTAGCGACGGCGATTCTACCCATGCCGGAGGCGCCGCTCCAAGTGCAAGAGTTGAAGACCATCGTACCCGCCTCGCAGTTCGTCGATCTGACCCAGGAACCGACGTACGTTTACGTGACCCCCGTGGAACCCGCATTGATGAGCGGCCAGCTCGCGGTCCCTGGAATGTATGGCTTCTCCGGTCAGGACCTTGTTTACGGGGGTTATACGGTCAACAGTTCCGGAGTCACGCGCGATTTGAACGTGCTCTACGCGGCTTCGAACACCGGACAGCCCCTGAGCGATACCCTACTTTCTACGATCGAAGATCCGCGCATCGTGGTTCCGGCTCAGGAATTAGTGTTCGATTCTGCCGACCCATTCTTCGTGGCGGATCCACGACGCACCTACCTGGTTCAGCCCGAAAACTTCACCATCTCCAGCTCGCCCGTGGAGCTCACGAACACTGCCTACATAAAGCAATGGGCGACGAAATACACGTTCGAAACTTTCTATCATCCCTACGCGCGCACTTTCCTGCGGGAGCTCGAAATCGGAGGAGTCTCCCAGCTCATGACACGAAATCTGCAATTGAATGTGCAGGCGGTGCGCGGGCTTACACCGAACTTTGATTTCAAGTCGATCTACAATCCCACGAGTCTCGTGGAAACACCCTACCCGGGCGCCACGGGCGCCGCCGATCCGGGTGAGACCAACCTCGATTTCTCTATCGGCTCGGCCGGGGCCTACTCGCTCTACAACTGGGAAGTTTTCTATCACATCCCCATGTTCGTGGCCTCGCTGCTGATGCAGAACCAGCAATTCCAGGATGCCATGACGTGGCTGGAATACATCTTCAATCCCGCGGACTCAAGCACGGAACCTGCGCCGCAGCGTTTTTGGCAGACCGCGCCCCTGAATGCGATGAACGCCGCGGATTGGAACAACCAGCAGATTCAGAACATCCTCGACCTTCTTGCGGCCGACACGCAACAGGGACTCAGCGATCCCCCCACGGCCACTGCCATCGCGAATTGGCTCAACGATCCCTTCGATCCTCACGCCATAGCCAGCCTCCGCATTTCTGCTTATGGCAAAGCCACGGTCATGAAGTTTCTCGACAACGTGATCGCCTGGGGCGATTGGTATTACAACCAGTACACCGCCGAAAACGTAAGCCAGGCCGAGCAGCTTTATATTCTGGCGGATTTGATTCTGGGGCCGCAGCCGCAAGTGGTACGCCCTCCAGCTTCGAACCAGAGCGGAGCCGCACTGCCCACTTACGCATCGCTAAAGAATATTGACTTGTTCTCGAACGCGCTCGTGAGCGTCGAAAATCTTGTCGTGGCTCCGGAGCCCCCGCAATCGATCGTCCAGGGAACAAACGGGACGTCACAGTTACCGCAATTTCCAGGAGTTGCAAACACGCTGCTGTTCTGCATTCCGCCGAACGATCAACTGCTGGAATACTGGCAGACCGTATCGCAACGCTTGTACAACATTCGCCATTGCCTCAATCTTCAAGGTGTTGCCCAGCCTTTGCCGTTGTACGGACCGCCGCTCAATCCCTTGCAGTTGATCGAGGCAGCCGCGGCCGGTGCGGCCTTCAGCGGTGTGCAGCAGCCGGCGCCGATCTATCGATTTTCTGTGTATCTCCAGAAAGCCGTGGAATTGACGAATGACGTGCGCTCCTACGGCTCGCTCATTCTGTCGGCGCTGGAGAAGCAGGACGCAGAGACTTTGTCAGTTCTTCGGGCCAATCAGGAGCTTGATATCCAGACGCAAATGCTGGCAGTCAAGAATCTCCAGGTGACCGAGGCGCAGGAGCAGATTACGGCTCTGCAAAATCAGAAAGCCGTGGTTCAGATTCGCTACAATTTCTATTCCACCATCGCGTTTATGAATGCATGGGAGACGGCTGCCCTGTTGCTTCAGGGAAGCGCGTTGATCGCGAATGGACTCGCCCTCATTTTGGATACGACTTCCGGCGGCGCGCACCTGGTCCCAACTGCGACCGTGGGTGTGTCGGGCTTTGGTGGAACCCCGACCGTGGTCGTCGCCTTCGGCGGAGAAAACGTTGCATCTTCTGCTTCCTCATTTGCCAACGTGGCACGCGGGCTGGCCGGCATTCTCAGTGAATCCAGCGGCATGGCCGCAACTCTGGGCGGATACGAGCGGCGGATGGACGAATGGCAACTCCAGGCCCAGCTCGCTGCCGCGGAACTTACACAAATGGATAGCCAGATCGCTGCCGCCGCTGACCGCCTCAGCATCGCCAATACCGAGCTCTCCATTCAAAACGCACAAATTGCGAATGCTCAAGCCGTCAGTGATTTTCTGACCAACAAATACACAAACGCCCAGCTTTACAACTGGATGCTTTCCCAGTTGACCACCGTCTACACCCAGGCGTATCAGCTTGCCTACTCGCTCGCCCTCCAGTCACAGAATGCCTATCAATACGAACTCGGGAACTCAGATACTTTCATTCAGTTCGGATATTGGGACAGCCAGCACAAAGGCTTGTCGGCGGGAGACAGCCTGCTTTTCGACCTGCGCCGGATGGAAGCCCAATACCTCGCGGAAAATAGCCGCGAACTCGAACTCACCAAGCACATCTCTCTTGCGCTTACGTCTCCTCTTGCTCTCGTAATGCTCCGCGAAACCGGAGCCTGCCAGATCGCACTCGACGAAGTTTTGTTTGAGGCCGATCACCCCGGTCAGTACTTCCGGCGGCTACGCGGGTTCGCGCTTACCTTCGCGTGCGTCAGCGGCCCCTATACCGGAGTGAATGCAACTCTGAGTTTGATCAACGCCATGGTTCGCATCCAGGCTCCGGGTTCAACCTACACTCCGCAGGCGGCCAACGCAGTGCCCAACGACCCCACCGTTATCACTTCGCCGATGGCCGCCTCCGGCACGCAGACCATCGCCACCAGCACCGGTCAAAACGATTCCGGATTGTTCGAAGTCAACTTGCGAGACGAACGTTGGCTGCCATTTGAGGGGCAAGGGGCGATCAGCAGATGGAATCTTACCCTCGATCCTCGCGACAACAATTTCGATTTCTCAACCATCACCGATGTTGTTCTCCACGTGCGCTACACGGCCCGCGGCGGCGGGGATCAGGTGGCGGCCAATAATGTTCGGGCCGCGCTGACACCGACCACGCCGCGCTCCATCCTGGTCAGTGCCCGGAACACTTTTAGTGATTCCTACTATTCCTTCTTCAATCCGGCGGATTCCACTGCGACGCAGCAGACCCTCACGTTGCCGCTCAACGACAATATTTTTCCGTTCTCCAATCTGGGCACCGGAAGCGTGGAGATTCAACTCATCGCCGTCTACTTCGCTCTTTCCGTCCCTGCCGCGGGCAACACGATGCCTGCTTCGTTTGGCCCCGCGGGTGGTTCCAGTACAGCGCTGACTCTCGCCCCGTCAACGGCTCAAACCACCGCGGGTGATCCGGTGCCAGCGCTCACGGCTACGGCCACACTATCGCCGGCCGTTACTACGCCACAGTCGTTTGCGCTGACCATTCCCAGCGCCAGCATCCCCGTTGCGTTATCAACCACCGTGAACGGCCAGGTCCGCCTCGATCCGTCGAAAATCGAAGATGTGTTGCTGGTAATCACTTACTCGATTCACTGATCTGACAGAAGAACCATCAGGTACTGGCGAGATATGACCTATGCTGACGGAAAACGACATTAGCCGGATTGTCGCCAAGATCGTGCAGGGATACGCGCCGCTGGCCGTAGGGACATTCGGTTCCTACGCCACCGCCAGCGCCCGCGACAAAAGCGATCTTGATCTGTTTGTGATCAAGAAAACGCATGGCCCCCGTGACGTCAGGGTTGTGAGGCGCCTGCTTTTCGATGTGATCCATCCGGTCGACGCCCACATTTTTACGCCGGAAGAATTCGAAGATACTGCGTACGAAGACCTTTCGTTCACCTGGGTCATCGCGAGGCAGGCCCGTCTTTACTACTGGACGCAAGAAGCGGCAAACCGGGTGCCTTCTCTAGCCTCACGCGTCAACTCACAACAAGTGAGATTAGGTTAGCGTGCGTCGGTTTCGGTCCGCCATCGAGATCGTCTAATATGCACCTTGCTTATGCCTGAGCAGTGGGATACTGAGTCGACGGGATGGCCGATCGTGCTTGCATTATAGAGAATCGCCCCATTGGCATATCGATCCAGAAATCCGAGACTAGGAAACCGACGCTCCTATCTTGAGTCTGAATGCTGGGCCACCCACACTGCGGGAGTAAGGTCCGCGAGGCACTGGATCGTGCGATAGGCGAGTCCGGGAAGGATTGCGGCCAAGTTGGTTGATTTTGAGCCAGAGCAACCCCACCAACAAGGGAAAACAGTATTAGGCGCGCAATGTGCTGTCTCATTGGTGCTCCTCAAAGGCAAAGCTGAGCTACAAGTTCTCGTGACGCGAACCCTACACTAAAACGTTACGAACCGCAATTGTCAGGCAGTGGGGGTGGCTTGGTCTGTGATCCAACTTACTTGATAGGAACGCACCAAGATATTTGCCTACCAATGCGGCCGAATTCCGTCTGCTCCGACTCTTGTGGTGTTCGGCGATTCCGGGGTTTGCCTCTTGACCGCCGTGCTACAATTCCTCGCAATGCAGCGGAGGGGGTCCGCTCGACGGGGCTGCAAATCCATATCTGCGAGTGCCGATTATGCGATTTGCAAAGATACGTGTGTCTGCACTCCCCAGATTCCTTTCCATCTCTCAGCCATCGAAAAGAGTTCACACGCCTAATCACTTTCTCTCGCTGTTCCGACTCCGTCCGACACCATTCTCCGCATATCACATTTGTCTAATGAGGCCATTAGCTTCGGAGTTCTATCATGAGTCTGACCAACACTGTCCCGCCGCAAGAAACGATGTCAAATGGGAAGCTCAGTCCGATCCTCGACGCACGACCCGACACAATCGACTTTCGTGATCAGATGTACATCGCTGATCTGACGGAAGTTCCTGTTGAAAAAAACCTAGCTGACTATCAAAAGGCCGGAGTGCCCATCCTCGATCAGGGCGCAGATGGCGCATGTGCGGGGTTTGGACTTGCGACAGTTGCACAGTATCTGCTTCGCACCCGCAAGGTTCGTCCTGACACGACGAATATTAGTCCGTGGATGCTTTACCAAATGGCTCAATGCGCCGATCCCCACGACGAATCCGCAGCTTACGGGCAATCGGGCAACCCCGATGTTGGCGCTAGCTGCCGATCCGCCATGAAAGGTTGGAATCAAAACGGAGTTTGTCAGGCGAGCTATTTTTCGAAGGCTGGTCCATGTAAGCCAGCGAATGAACTTGTAGTCGATGCTCGCCTGCGCCCGCTGGGAGCCTATTTTCGCGTAAACCACAAAGACTTGGTCGCCATGCATACAGCGCTTACTGAAGTAGGGATTCTCTACGTCTCCGCTCTCGTACATCGAGGGTGGTTCGACGCCAAAGAGGATGGGCTAATCAGGCAGAGTCCGGATTATCGAGGAGGACATGCGTTTGCTATCGTGGCCTACGACAAGGCTGGATTTTGGATTCAGAACTCATGGGGAAAACACTGGGCGGCATCGGGGTTCGGCTACCTGTCCTACGACGATTGGCTGGAAAATGGAACCGATGTGTGGGTGGCTCGGCTGGGCGTCCCTATCGAATTGAGCCGAGCTTATTCCGCAGCGACTATTAATACAAGCAACTTGGACGTACAGTCTTCCGGATATGCCGTGCCGGAGTTGGCTCCGCACATCATAAGTATCGGCGATAACGGGATTCTAAACACCAACGGGCAATGGGCTAAGACCGCCGATCAGGTCAGAGAGGTGTTCAAAACCCAATTTCCAGCAGACACCAAGTCGTGGAGGAAGAAGCGCCTTGTCCTCTATGCTCACGGAGGTCTGGTAAGTGAAAGTGACGCCGTGAGCAGAATTGGTTGGTATTGGTCCAACCTGAAGCCGTGTGAGATGTATTTGGTCGGATTTGTTTGGCACACGGACTATCTGACCACGCTCGGCGAAATCCTTCACGATGCCCTCGCACAAATTAAGCCTGAGGGCATTCTGGATACAACCAAAGACTTTCTTCTGGACCGTCTGGATGACTCTCTTGAGCCCATCGGACGGGTATTCACGGGAAAGAGCGAATGGGACAAGATGAAAGCGAACGCCATGGCCGCGACTCAGGCAGCAAGCGGAGGCGCTCGGATCGCCGCTACGGCAATTAAGGAATACTCCGATAGCCTTAGTGAAGCAGATCGTGCGCTACTCGAAATTCATCTTGTAGGGCACAGCGCGGGTAGCATCTTTCTCGCACCTCTGATTCAATTCTTGACGAATGACTGCGGGTTGCAGATACAAACCTGTACGTTATGGGCACCGGCATGCACGATTGACCTATTTCGAGACTTCTACGTTCCAGCGGTCGGGTCGGCCAAGAAAATCGAGAAGCTCGCTTTATTCACGATGGACGACACAACCGAGAGAGCGGACAATTGCGCTGAAATTTACCATAAGTCTTTGTTGTATTTGGTTTCTGACGCATTCGAGACGCAGTTTCGCGTTCCGCTGTTACATCCCGATGGCGAGCCTTTGCTAGGGATGCAGCATTTCGTTTCCAAGGACGACACTCTCGCGGTGGATGGAGCCTCAACATCGGTGGGCCAATGGCTTGGAGAGAACGACTGCGATTGGGTTCTTTCTCCAAATCGGGAGCCGCTTGGTTCACCGAATGCCGCAACGGCGAAACATCATGGCGATTTTAGTTCAGACCCTTCCGTACTGCTCGCCACGATCGCAAGAATAGGGGGAACGCAAGCCACTGAGGCCATCAAGATTCCATTCATCGCCAAGGTGAACATGGGGGCTCTGAGGCGCGGTATGGCGATGTTTTAAGGCGGGTACATTGGGACGAAGTGTGAAGCATTCGAATAACGTACTTCTGGAGGTTTTCTCGTGAAAATGCATCGTTTGCTGAAATACGTCTGCCTGATTCTAATGTTGGGGGCTTCTGGGCTGGCCCAATGTGGTGGCCCTGAGCGATGGGGCGTGAAGGACGGAACAGACACAGATTCAAGGCCTGTTGACCTGAACGACATCAAGTCCATTTCTATCAGCGATCTTGTCGGTATTCAGGAGCCCGGCCTTCCCCCTCGTACCGACAATGAAACGCGCTTGCCGCAGGAAACTCACGTTTATAAGGTAAAGGCGCGACTGGTGAAGTGGAAGGAGGAAGCCGGGGAAACTGGGGACAACGACTATCCCTTAGTTCTAACTGACGACACTCTTCGATTCACGCAAGGACGTGGGAAACCTACAGGTCATAGTTTCATCGGAGAAATTCCCGATCCCGATTGTCTGCCCGGTGCGAACGGAACCTTTGGCAACACGTCGCCGTTCCTGCCCACAAATCCAAATGCGCCCCTGTACATCGCTGGATTTTCGGCGGCATGCTCAACGAGATTGCAGCCGTCGCAGGACGCAGAAGAGGTACTTCTTCCCATGGGGCATGACCCAATCGCGATTGAAAGGCGGGTTCGTCCAGACGTAAGTGGGATTGAATTCCAATCGGCTTCCGGTACGGCCGCCTTCGCCTCATCATCGCATTGTGATCGCATTGCATTCGCATGATGGAGTCGCTGAAACCGGACTGCTCGGATGCCCTCCAGAGAAAAGGGCTGCAAAGCTTGCCACCAACAACTAGTAGAACGCTTTCTCCGGTCCGGTTTCAGAGCGAGAATCGCGAAATACGGGCATTGTTCGCGTATTTGGAGGGAAGAACCGCAGATATTCTCTGCAGTCCAGACTGCGTGGCGGAGCGAGAGGGATTCGAACCTTCGGTCCGGTTTTGCCGCGCTAAGCCTCGACGTGTCCGTAAGTTACAGATAGCAAAACCTTAGCAGAGAATTTGATGCCAAAACCTGGCATCAGAGCTTGCGCTCGGTCCGGTTTCCGTTCGCTATTCCATCGACCCAAAAAGGCGAATGCAAGGCGATCGCTAGCAGAGGATGGGCACTTTGCGAGGGTCCAGACAGGCCGTTGAGTTCGCATCTGACTGACTGCCTACCAGGCAGTCACAAAAACCGAAACCCTTGTTCCGTCAAGGGAACTTACATAGCGGCGGAACGGCAATTGCGGGATTAATGCGCCCGCGACTTTTCACCAAACGCGAGGGCTAGAAGCAGCAATCCCGGCACCACTGCTGCGGGCGCATACCCAATGACTGTGATGGGACCACAGCACTCGGCACTGTTACTCTCATCGTGCAATAGTCATCGAACGGGCATCTCGCTCCGACAAGTTTTCCCCCTTTAATTTCCGGGGAGATGTCCCCGAATCCGACTCTTGGGGCGTCAACGAAGATTGCGCTTGATCGCTAAGCGCGCTTATCCAAGAGAATAAAAGCCGCGAACACATCCTAAATTTGTAACGAAACGGGCTACAGCTTCACTACTAAATTGAGGGTGTCACGTCAGCAGCGCTCATCCGAGTCATTTCTATCTCAGTATGAGCATCACCTGGCTGCTTCAGATCCGTCGGATGTGTAACTTGCTTTTGCTCATTGCTCTCTCAACCCTGTGTCTGATACCTCGCGCGCTGTTTGCGCAAACCACCATCAGTGGCGTCGATTGGTTTCCGAATCGGCGTTGGGTGAACCATGCGCTCGCGATGGCCGGGCATGCGGTGCGGAAGGCTGATTTGGTCAACTGAGTTGGATGCCGTCGCTTATAATCGGCTTCATGCAGGACTTGATTTCAGGATCGGCTGCTGCCACTATTCAATTCCTCAAAGGGGTAGGCGTCGCCGTTGTGTTCATCGCAGTCTATTCGTACTGGCGATGGCTCCCGCAACCCCACTCATTCTGAACTGCGACGAATCGCTTCGTCACTCATTGAAGGTCAATGAGCGCTATCGCCTGCTTGCGACAGTCTAAGAAATACAACTTCACCTCGTGCGATACTTTCCGGATGAACGAGCAGGATCAAGTCACCTTGTGCCGGGAACATGGACGTGAATTTATGCCCTGTCCACCCGACTCAAAACTCGGAGTAGCCCCTCAGACGCTTGGTCAGACTCCTATTCACGGATTGCGGCATCCGCCTGTCGGTGAGGCGAATGGGTGGTACCTATGGGCAGGCGAATACTCCTCCGACGGGGATTTCTTCCAGCCACTGCACGCATCGCATCTCATTCAAAGACTTCCAGAAGTTGTGAGGTTCTTGGGGCTTCCACCGGGAAGCCGTTTCCTATTGGCGGGAGAGTATGTTGATGTTTGGTTCGACGAGTCGCTGCTGAAGGTGTCGTTTGTTGTTGGCTCTAGGCTTCGCGTGTATCTAGCGAAAGGAAACTGCAAGATGCTTATGTCGCCGACTGTGCGATCCGGAGCGCTAGTCATGCTCATCGCGCTTCTCCGATCCCCAGGTACCACAGTGGCAGTGCCGCCACCTTCCTCTGTCCAAACGAGCGTCATTGGCGCAGATGCGACTGCGGGTAAGCATTTGTTCGAGCGCCATTGCGCGCTGTGTCACGGTATCGAAGGCAAAGGTGGGCGGGGGCCTGGTCTCAATCGAGTACAACTCGCCCATGCGCCCGACGACACGGCTCTAAAGTCAGTAATCTCGGATGGCATTTCGCCTGACATGCCGGCTGGCTGGTTTCTGACGGACGAAGACGTCGCGAACCTGGCAGCTTACGTGCGCTCGTTCAGCAAGATCCCATCCGAACCGCTGCCCGGCGATGCCGTACGCGGTGCTCGCGTCTACGCCAAGGGTGGCTGCAGCAACTGCCACATCGTTGCCGGTGATGGCGTTGGCTATGGCCCTGAGCTCTCGAATATCGGTATTCGACGCAGTGCTCCCTACATAAGAACGGCTATTGTCAAACCTGGCGCGACCATGCCCGAAGGCTTTCTTCTAGTCGAGGCCATCACTCCTGCTGGCGACAAGATTGAAGGTATTCGCGTGAATGAGGACACCTTTTCAATCCAAATCAAAGACCCAACCGGCCAGTTCCACAGCTTGCGCAAGCAGGACCTGAAAGAGTTGCAAAAGCTACGCGGCGAGACTCCCATGCCCTCTTACGAGGGAGTCTTGAACGTATCCGAACTCGACGACTTGGTCGCTTACCTTGCCTCGCTGCGAGGCAAACAATGAAATTAGCGTTTGCTGTTCTTCTGTGTGCTACGGCGTTTGGACAGGTGTCGTTCGATCGCATTTCGAACGCCGACAAAGAACCAGGTAATTGGTTAACCTACTCCGGCAATTACCAGGGACATCGCTTCTCGCCACTGGCTGAAATCGCAGCGGACAATGTAAGCCGTCTGACGGTGAAATGGGCGTACCAGTTCCCGGATCCGACCAACGAAGTTTCGCCAATTGTCGTCAACAACATTATGTATGTTAGCGGGCCCAACTCTGCCACCGCGCTCGACGCACACACCGGACGCGTGCTTTGGAACTGGAAACGTCCCCTGCCATCTGATTACCACAGCATTGGGTTCGGTCACGTGAGCCGCGGACCGGCGGTGCTCGACGACAAGCTCTATGTTGCAACTTTAGATTGCTATCTCGTAGCGCTTGATCTGAAGAGCGGCATCGAGCGCTGGGCGGTCAAGGTTGCCGACTACAAAACCGCTTACAGCATGACCCTGGCGCCGCTCGCGATCAACGGCAAAGTCGTGGTCGGTGTCAGTGGTGGAGAAGCGGGTATACGCGGCTTCGTGGATGCCTACGATGCCCAGACCGGGAAAAGAGCATGGCGTTTCTGGACGATTCCAGGCCCGGGCGATCCTGGACACGATTCGTGGGCGGGAGACAGCTGGAAAACTGGCGGTGGGCCTACGTGGGTTACGGGGACTTACGATCCAGACTTGAATCTGGTCTTTTGGGGGGTGGGCAATCCGAGTCCCGATTGGAACGGCGATCCACGAAATGGCGATAACTTATATAC